>OLPO01000006.1_pt1 | contig 286257 bp, 271 predicted proteins | sample 1672831 | NCBI WGS metagenome assembly OLPO01 (sample SAMEA3136728, study PRJEB25190) | human gut metagenome | reverse complement strand
AAGCTTCATCTTCTGATGGTTGATGACCACATTCCGGCAGGTGCAAAGCTCTATTGATAAGCAAAAATAAAGTATTTGGGCAATTCCAATCGGAGTTGCCCATTTTTTAAAATGAAAAGCAAATTCAATAATTGAAAGGAGAAGGCATAATGGAATTTAGAGAAGATATAGGACAGTATGTTTTTGAGTATGAGGGACTGATTTTTGCTTGGGACGAAGAACCAGAAGAAGATATTCAGGATACTGTAAAAACTTTGGCTAATAATTATTTTAAGCATTTGGACGGAATAATTGATTTTATGCTACCTGATATTAAAAAAATATACGGACAAGTTACTGTTGAAGATGTAAAGAGAAATCTTGGCAGACCTATTGTCGATTATGATAATGGGAAAGTGACTTATTGCGAACAGTCATTTGATGATTGTCATATATTTGAGTTTGAATTTATGGACGATGCTTTTGAAAAATTGCAGTATTTTTCAATAGATGGTTAGTAAATAATATAATCAATTTGTCTATTTGCCCTTTGAGAGAGGAGAAAATCCTTTTCTCAAAAGGTTGTGCGATACTGAATGTTATGTTAAGATAGCAAGCATAGCGAGAGGGCAATTCCAATCGGAGTTGCCCATTTTTTAAAATGAATGGCAATGCAAATCTGAATTTGTGAGGAAAAGGCGAATGGAGCAAAAAAGTAAAAATGCGATTTCAATTTCAATCATAGGTGGTGCAGATGGTCCTACAAGCATTTTTACAGCAGGACATTCAAAAAAGCAACCATTAAAGATTAGAATCAAAAATAGCATATATAGATATAAGAGAAAAAAAGTAGAGAAGACAATAGTTGCAAATCCGCATTCTCTTTCTGAAACAGTGCAGTATGCAAAAGATAAATACGAATTGACCGAAACTGCTCCCGCTGATAGAGAATATATTGAACAAATAAAATGTCTAAAAGAGAGTTTGATTTTGCAGTATAAACCAGAACTTTTGGGTGAAATGAAGGATATTCCGGTGCCGGATTTTTCTAATGAAGCATCCGTCAAAGAGTATTTGTGTAAAATAAAGACTCGAAGTGAAATGATTGCTGAAATGCCCGATAGTATAATTCCTATGGATTTTCATTTGTATAAAATAAGAATCGATGATGATTTTCTTGAAATGGAGATAGATTATACTTGGAATATATTTGGATTGTCTTATTCAGGAAATAAGGCGGTAATGAAAAAATTTAAGAAAATATCCGGAGATTTATACAGTTATTATGGTGTTACTGAGGAAGATATTAAAAATAAGACAAAAAGATATTCGTTACTGGTAACGAACTTGAGTTTATAAATTCCAGTTTGTCAACTTGCCCTTTGAGAGAGGAGAAATCCCTTTATCAAAAGTTTGTGCGATACTGAATGTTATGTTAAGATAGCAAGTATAGCGAGTGGGTAATTCCAAATCGGAGTTGCCCATTTTTAAAACAAACAGAAATACAAATCGGAATTTTGTGGAGGGTTTATGGAAATAAAATATTTGGAGTGGAACTTGCATGCAATGGGTGGAATAGGATATGAGATTCCATCATTTATTAGTAATTATATTAACTCTGTAGATATATTTGTTTTAGTTGAATTTTGCACATCAAATGGTTGGGGAGAATTTAAACATGATATAGAGAAAGAGTTTGATCTATATTGTTCTCCATTTGTTTCAAAAGGGTATAACCAAGTTTGTATTGGCGTACGTAGAAACTTAATGTACAAGTTAATTGCAGTTAAGACTGTAGATGTCTGTGATGTTAATCGTCCTGAGTTTTTACAAGTTGATATTGAAATTGAAAATAAGAAGTTAAGTATTATCGGTACTCGAATTAAAACAGAAAGTGGCACGAAGTTAATTCAATATAATTATTTAAAAGGTTGCTTTAAAAATATAGATAGATTTTTGTGTTTGGGGGATTTTAATTGTGTTTATAAGACATTATCCGAATGTTTTTCATTAGTTGCTGAGGTATATGGTCCAAGGATAGTTAATGATTACCATAGTTTTGTGTTTAAGGATGGAGATAGTGTTGGCTTAGACTGGCTTGTTGAAAAAGGTTTAGATTCTGTATACAACGGATATAAAGATGTAAAATATAGTCCTATTGCTACATATGATTGGAGCTTTCTTACGGAAGAAAATGGATATTTGGGAAAAACAGAATATGACTATTTGGGAATTAAAGGTTTGCCAGACCATGCTATATTAAAAGGAATGGTTAAAATTTAAGGATTCTTAGAAGTGAAACTTCAAGTTTACCAAGCCCTTTGAGAGAGGAATACCCTTTCTCAAAGGGTTGATTTTTGCGTGCTGTGTGAGATGACACTTCGTAAATTACTGCCGATTGACTTTGACCTACGATTTATATATAATTTATACTGAAAAATCTAATTGATAATCTCGTATGTGCATAAGCTTGCGTATGATTCAAAAGAGGCGGCGGATTTAATGTTAAGCTTATCACCTTGCCATGGCGGCTTGCGGGACCTATGTTTATTAAAGGAGTGCTTGTCAAGTGAAACACCCCCGAAACATTCGATTTAAAAGAGCTTTTAAAAACATTTTGATGCTTACGATAGCCGGAATGATAAACGCTTTCGGCATTACGATTTTTATGACCCCGGTCAAGCTGTACGACAGCGGAATTTCCGGAACGTCAATGCTGCTTGAGCAGATTACGCCGCCGAATTTGACTCTTTCTCTGTTTCTTTTAATTCTAAATGTGCCGCTTTTTTTGTTTGGACTTAAAAAGCAAGGCGCAGGCTTTACGTTTTATTCGATTTATGCGGTTGGCGTTTATTCGCTGTTTGCGTGGCTGATTACCGATGTATTTCCCGTAGATGTGAGTATAGCATCGCCGCTCGCCGGAACCGATTTATTGCTTTGTGCGCTGTTCGGCGGCGTCCTTTCCGGTATCGGAAGCGGTCTTGCTATCCGTTACGGAGGGGCAATGGACGGCATTGAGGTTATGGCGGTCATTTTTGCGAAGCGGCTCGGAATTACCGTCGGCACATTCGTTATGATATATAATTTCCTTTTGTATGTCATTTGCGGAATCGTGCTTAAAAGCTGGGTGCTTCCGCTTTATTCCATAGTTACGTATTCGGCGGCGTTGAAAACGGTTGATTTTATAGTCGAGGGCATATACCGCTCAAAGTGTGCCGTCATTATAACCGAACGACCCGAAGAGATATGTGAGGTCTTGAGCGAGGCGTTTGGCAGCGGCCTTACAAGGCTCAATGCAAAGGGCGGATATTCAAATCGTGATAAGGCGATGATTTATTTCGTAGTTAACAGGTATCAGGTAGGTAAAATGAAGGACTACGTTCACGGCATAGACCCGACGGCGTATATCATAATGAGTGAGGTTGCCGATATTTTCTCAAATAACATTGATAAAGGCTGATATTTAACAAATAAAAACGAAACGAGCTGTAAAGGTTTTAACCGTTACAGCTCGTTTTTACTTAATGAGTGTTTTTTACAGTATGTCTATATGCTCGCCGGCGAGTGCCTTATTCATACTGCGGACGGCACAGAACTTACCGCACATTGAGCAGGTGTCGTCGTGCTCGGGGGAGCGGTCGTCACGTATTGCTTTAGCCGTTTCGGGGTCAATGGCACATTTCCATTGGGCTTCCCAATCAAGTGCACGTCTTGCGTCGCCCATTTTGTCGTCGATATCACGTGCTCCGCGGACGCCCTTGGCAATATCCGCCGCATGAGCCGCTATACGGCTTGCGATGATGCCCTGCTTAACGTCGTCGAGATTCGGGAGAGCGAGATGCTCGGCCGGAGTTACATAGCAGAGGAAAGCCGCGCCGCTCATTGCCGCCATGGCTCCGCCGATTGCTGCCGTTATGTGGTCATATCCGGGAGCTATATCGGTTACGAGCGGCCCGAGAACGTAGAAGGGAGCACCCATGCATATTGTCTGCTGAACCTTCATATTGGCAGCTATCTGGTCCATCGGAACGTGTCCGGGGCCCTCAACCATAACCTGAACGTCCTTTTCCCAAGCTCTTTTTGTTAATTCGCCGAGGCGTACAAGCTCTTCGATTTGACATACGTCGGTCGCGTCGGCAAGACAGCCGGGGCGGCAGGCGTCGCCGAGAGAGATTGTAACATCATATTCGCGGCATATATCAAGTATTTCATCATAGTATTCGTAAAACGGGTTTTCTTCACCTGTCATACACATCCATGCAAAAACGAGTGAGCCACCGCGCGAAACTATGTTCATTTTCCTTTTGTGCTTACGTATCTGGTCAATTGTTTTTCTTGTGATTCCGCAGTGGAGCGTTACAAAGTCGACTCCGTCCTCTGCGTGAAGTCTTATGACGTCAATAAAGTCCTTTGCGGTCAGAGTGTCGAGGTCTCTCTGATAGTGAATTACGCTGTCGTAAACGGGCACCGTGCCTATCATAGCAGGACATTCGTGCGTAAGCTTCTGCCTGAACGGCTGTGTGTTGCCGTGGCTTGAGAGATCCATTATAGCTTCAGCACCCATATTAACTGCCGAGAGAACCTTTTGCATCTCAATGTCATAGTCCTTGCAATCTCTCGAAACGCCGAGATTTACATTTATTTTTGTGCGGAGCATTGAGCCGACGCCCTCGGGCGACAGGCACTTGTGACGCTTGTTGGCGGGTATTACGACCTTACCTGAGGCTACGAGGGGTAATAACTCATCTGTTGTCATGTGCTCTTTCTCGGCTACTGCCTTCAGCTCATCGGTAATAATGCCTTTCCTTGCGGCGTCCATCTGTGTTGCGTAAGCTTCTGTTTTCATTTTTGTTCTCCTTTGTATTAGGTTGATCGTCGAACGGCAGAGCCGCTCATCACTTTGACTTTTTATTCTTCGCTGCTTTTTGCGGCGTATTTGCCGGAAAGCATGAAAGCGTGATTCATAGGACCGTTTCCCTTGCCTAAATCGAGCATAAAGGCGAGTGCCTCCGAGATGTAATCCTTGGCAAGCTTTACGGAAGCTTTTAAATCGTATCCCTTGGCGAGGTTGGCGGCTATTGCGCTTGACAGCGTGCAGCCGGTGCCGTGGGTGTTGGGATTGGCAATGCGCTTTCCGTAGAACCAAAAGCTCTCGTTTTCGTTATAGAGAAGGTCGCTTGCGTCCTCAATGCTGTGTCCGCCCTTTAAAAGCACGGCGCAACCGCATTCCGAATGAATTTTTGCCGCGGCCTTTTCCATATCGTCCTTGTCCTTAATTTCCATGCCGGATAGCACGGCGGCTTCGGGAATATTGGGCGTTACGAGTGTAGAAATCGGTAAAAGTTCCTTTTTCATCACGGCAACTGCCGGAGATTCCATGAGCCTTGAGCCGGAGGTCGCAACCATAACCGGATCCACTATGATGTTTTGAGCATCGTAGAATTTCAGCCTTTCGGCTGTCACGCGAATTAACGCTGCCGTAGGAATCATACCCGTCTTAACTGCATCGGGTCGTATATCCGTGAATACCGCGTCAATCTGTTCCTTGAGAAATTCCGGAGATACCTCCGAGATGTCTGTTACGCCGGTGGTGTTCTGTGCCGTTAGGGCCGCAATGGCGCTCATGGCATAAACTCCGTTCATAGTCATCGTTTTCAGATCGGCCTGAATACCGGCGCCTCCGCTGCAATCACTGCCTGCGATTGATAATGCTGTTTTCATATTTGCCTCCGTTTTTTATAAGTTTAGCATTATTTTTATAGAGCGACAAAAGGTGGTGCCCCCGGTTTGCCGCTGTTTTGTTATTTTATCTTTTTTATATCATTTATAAAGTCGCTCGGGAAAAGAAAGTTGTTTAAGTAAATGTCCGATACGGCTTTCATCTTTTCGGGAGCTTTTTCGCGGCTGTCATAGACCGCTGCCACATAAAAACCCGCTCCCTTTGCCGTCTTTGCGGCGTGATATGCGTCCTCAAAGACGAGAGTTTCGTCTTTTTTTGTGCCGAGAAACGACAGCGCCTCACAATATATGTACGGGTCGTTTTTGTCGTGCCCGACTTCTCCGCAAGTGAATATTTTTTCGAAAAATCCAAAAAGGCCGCATCTTTTAAGTGCGCCCTCTGTGAGCTTTCGTTCCGCGGCTGTCGTAATGCACATACGCACGTTAATTTCGCGAAGAGCGGTTAGAAATTCTCGTACGCCGTTCTTCGGCTGTGCTTCGCAGAGATAGAAGTCGCCCACCGTTTTGTTTACGCCGTCGACTATTTCGTTTACAGATAAGGGTAAATCGTAATTTTTCTTGAGATATTCTGCTGCCCCAGAAAGGCTCTTGGGCTTAAGCACTTCACAGAGGTTTTCTCTCGGGGCTTTGCCGCATTGCTTTAAATAATCTTCTCCTGCGGTGTCCCATACCGACATTGTATCAAAAAGAGTGCCGTCAAAATCGAATACGGCTCCGCTTAGTTTCATTTTGACTTCACCGTTTCCTCCGTCAGATTGCGAAGCGCGCGACACGTATTTTCAATGTCGTCTGCCGCAAATATCGCGCTGACAAGAGCAACACCGTCAATTCCCGTGTGAGATAGTTCCTTTAAGTTTTTGCCGTTGATTCCGCCGATTGCAACAACGGGAATGTCTACGGCTTCGCAGATGCTTCTGAGCGTTTCCTTTTTCATTGCGCCTGCATTTTGCTTTGTCGAGGATCCGAAAACCGCGCCCGCTCCCAAATAGTCGGCACCGTTTTTAACGGCTTCAACGGCTTCTTCAACGGTATGTGCGGAAACTCCTATTATCATATCGTCGCCGACTCTTTCGCGAACACAGGAGGCCTTCATATCGTCTTGGCCTACGTGAATTCCCTCGGCGTGACATTTAACGGCAATATCTACATTGTCGTTGACGATAAACGGTACACCGTAGTGCTTGCATATCTCATGTATTTTAACCGCTTCCTCAAGAAATTCCGCATCGGAAAGCTCTTTTTCACGGAGCTGAACGCAGGTGCAGCCGCCCTTTAATGCCGCTTCTACCTGTTCGCAAAGCGTCTGTTTGCCGACCCAAGCACGGTCGGTTACGGCGTAGAGAAGCATATTTTTTTTATCGCATTTCATATTTTGCACCTTCTTTCAATCCTTGCGGTGTCATATTGCAGACAGCGTCGATTATGTAATTTCTGTATGAAGCGTTGCCGTCAAGAGGGGAGAGCCTGCCAAATGCCGTTTCGCCCGCGAGCCCCATAGCTGAAACGGCGGAAGCCGCCGCCGTCAGTATGTCGTTTTGATTTGCCGCGATAAATGCGGCGGTGAGTGATGACAGCTGGCAGCCCGTGCCCGTGACAAGTGACATCATATCGTTACCGTTCCTTATTACAAAAGCCCTGTCCTTATCGGCTACGATGTCTGTTTTTCCGGTAATTGCAATTACCGAGCCGGTCTTTTCCGAAAAGCTCTTTGCGAATGCTACCGCTTTATCGAGAGTTTCCTCGGTAAAACGGTCGGCAATATCTGCGTCAACGCCTTTTGCAGAGCCTGTTCCGAGTGCCAATGTCTTGATTTCCGAGATGTTGCCGCGAATTACCGAAAAGTGTATGTTGTTAAGAAGCTTAAATGCCGTGTCTGTTCTGAAATGCGATGCCCCGACGCCAACCGGGTCTAAAACTACGGGATGGCAAAGCTCGTTGGCTTTTTTGCCTGCCGCAAGCATTGAGGGAATCGTGCGAGAACTAAGCGTGCCGATGTTTATGCAGAGCCCGTCGCACGCGGATGTGATTTCCGCCGCCTCTCTTTCGTCATCCGCCATTATCGGTGACGCACCGCATGCCAAGAGTATATTTGCACAGTCGTTAACCGTAACGAAATTTGTTATACTGTGAATCAGCGGTCTTTTTTTTCTGACGTTTTGCAGCATTTCTCCGAACATTTTTTCACGGCCTTTCGGTTCATAATATAAGTGCGATTTTTTTGTACCGTAAGGTACGACTTGACATAAAGCTTTATTTCAACCCGTTTTGCATTTTGGAAAGAACACCGCATTTTTTAAGCGTGAAAACAATAATTCCCGAAATAATCGAGCCGACTGCGGTTGAGATGAAGAACGGGATTATATATGCGTAAAAAGCAACATCCGAGGCACTTTTGCCCATGAGCAATACGGCTACGGGATATGCACAAAGGCCGCCGAGCAGAGAGGTTCCGCCGACCTCGCCCACGAGAGTAAGCGGAATATTTTTACTCTTTTTATAAATTAGACCGCATATGAGGGCACCGAACATGCTGCCGGGGAAAGCCATAAGGCTGCCGAGCCCGAGCAGATTTCTGATGAGAGATGCCGCAAAGGCGACGCCGAGACCGTACCACGGACCGAGAAGTACGGCGCAGAGAATGTTTACCATATGCTGTATCGGCGCACACTTACTGCCGAATACCGGGAAAGAGAATAAACTGCCGACAACGGCTACCGCACAAAACATACCTGCAAGGGCAAGCTTTTTAACCTGATTTTTTTTCATTTTAATTGCTCCTTAGAAAGTTTTATATCGGTCGAGGCTTTTTGGCCTCCTCTCACGCCGGAACACGGCTTCCCATCGCAGCAGTGTTGTCATCATACGGTGCAACATTGTAATTACAAAACTCAGGGCGCTCCCCCTGCTTTTTGCCGCGTCGTTTTCCCCGCGGGGCATTTTCACATCCTTTTTTGTGCACAGTCCGACTTTTATTTTTGACAAAATAAAAAACGGAGCTTTTCACTCAAAATGCGAAGCTCCGTTTAACAAGTCTTTTTCGGGTGACTTCCTACGGCGGCATTATCCGCATCAGGTGAAAAAGGGTCGAAGTTGATGACTTCCTCTCAGCCTGCAAAAACAAGCTCCCCTGTACTTTAAATTATAGGTTGAATACCTTTTGTTATTATATACCGATAAGCCTTGGTTTGCAATAGCAAATTGTTGTATTACAATATGAAACGATTGTATGATGCTCGCTGAAAGTGCTTGACTACGGCATTTAATAAAGATATAATTTTATTACTACATTTCAAATGCTTTCTCGGAGGGAATAATGAAGAATACATATCAAAAAATCTTGGCAATAATACTGCTTCTATCGGTACTTCTCGGGGCATTTTCAACGGCGTCGTTTGCCTCCGAAAAGGATTCACTGAAAAAAGAAGGCAATACATGGTATTATATGCAGGACGGCGAAAAGGACAGCTCATATACGGGGCTTGTCAAATACTATGACACATGGTATTACGTAAAGGACGGCGTTCTCGACTGGAGCTATACCGGCCTTACCAAGTATTACGACACGTGGTATTACGTCGAAAACGGCATACTTAACTGGGATTATACAGGCCTTACCAAGTATTACGGTACGTGGTATTATGTGCAAAACGGCATACTTAATTGGGATTATACAGGTCTTACCAAGTATTACGGTACGTGGTATTACGTCGAAAACGGCGTACTCAATTGGGATTATACAGGCCTTACCAAGTATTACGATACATGGTATTACGTCGAAAACGGCGTACTTAATTGGAATTATACAGGCCTTACCAAATACTATGATACTTGGTATTACGTAAAGGAAGGCGTTCTTGACTGGAGCTATACCGGTCTTACCAAGTATTACGGCACGTGGTATTACGTATACGGCGGCATATTGCGCTGGGACACCAATACTCTCGTTAAATACGGTGACGATTGGTATGTCGTATCGGGCGGTGTTGTAGATTTCGGTTATAACGGCGCATACGTTTACGGTGACACTCTTAATGCCATTGACGGCGGCGTTTGGAACAAAAATTACAACGGCCCCATATATTATGACGGCAATGCCTATACTCTCACAAACGGTACGTTATACAGCTATTATCTTCACCCACAGGCGGTAAATCACAATGCGCCTTATCTTATAGCGGTTGATCGCACGAATAACTGTATCACGGTTTATGCAAAGGATAACAGCGGTAAATTTACCGTGCCGGACAGAGCCTTTGTGTGCTCGGTGGGAACGGACGGCTTAACCCCCGTCGGAGTTTTCAACACTCCGGCAAAATATCGCTGGAAGGAGCTTAGGGGCAACGTTCACGGGCAGTATTCAACGAGAATAGTCGGTAAGGTGCTTTTTCACTCCGTACCGTATTCAAAGCAGGACAATTCCACGCTCCTTTACAGGAGCTATAATAAGCTCGGCAGTGCTGCTTCTCACGGCTGTGTCAGACTTACAACTGCTGACGCCAAGTGGATATATGATTGCTGTCCGCTCGGAACAACGGTTATGATATATGACAGCTGGGGAGGAACTGTTCTTCCGAAGCCCTCGGCGGTTAAAATCAGTGCCTCTGACGGTCGCCGCGGCTGGGACCCGACAGATCCCGATCCCGCTAATCCGTGGAGAAGATGATTAAACGATTAAATTAAATTAAAAATAAAATCCCGAACAGTAGGCTTATAAATGTGAGGCCTTTGTTCGGGATTTATTTATTCTGGGTATTTATATTACTGTATTTCGGAAATCTTTACGGGTCTGTGTTCCTCTACCGATTTTCTTGCGGCAAGACCTATCTTTACAGACTGAAGGCCTGCGTGAATACCCACGGGAACCTCGGTATCGTTTATGACCGCCTCTGTGAATTGACGCATTTCCTCGGAGAATGAGCCCATATATCTCTCAAGGAAGAAGAAGAGCGGCTTTTCGCCGGTAACGCCGTCAGCGTTTGATATTACCGCCGAGGATACGGTGTCGTTGCTCGTCGCAACCATACCCTTAGAGCCGAAAAGCTCGGCACGCTGGTCATAGCCGTAAGCCGCCTTGCGCGAATTGTCTATAACCGCCAAAGCGCCGTTTGCCATTTTCATGGTTATGATTGCCGTGTCAACGTCGCCCTGCTCGCCTATGGCCGGGTCAACAAGCACCGCGGAGTTTACATAAAGCTCTTCAACGTCGCTGTCGGTGAGGAAACACGCCATATCGAAATCGTGAATCGTCATATCGAGGAAGATACCTCCCGATACCTTTATGTATGCGGGATTCGGCGGTTCGGGGTCGCGCGAGGTAATTTTCAGTATGTGCGCTTCACCTATTTTTCCGTCGTCATAAGCCTTGCGTATAGCGGCAAAATTATGGTCAAAGCGGCGGTTGAAGCCCACCTGAAACTTAATATCCGGATGCTCCTTTAAAGCGTCTGCGACAGCTTGGATTTTTTCGATTGAGTGGTCAACCGGCTTCTCGCAGAAAACGTGCTTTCCGGCGTTTATGGCTTCTATCGAAATTGCGGCGTGTGTGTCGGTTGAGGAGCAGACAAGAACGGCGTCAATATCCTTGTCGTTCAAAATGTCCTTATAGTCTTTTGTCACCTTTGAAACCCCATAGCTTCTTATAAGCTTTTCGGTTTCTTCGTTCATAAACGGATCTGCCATTGCGGTTACCGTTGCATTTTTTACGTGGTAGGAGATTGACTCAAGATGCACCTTGCCAATGCGTCCTGCGCCGATGATGCCGATTTTTAACATAATTATCACATAACCTTTCAGGCAACAAATAGTTATTTAAAATCACCCTGCGTCCCGTGTTGCCCTGACAGGTATAACCGGTGATTTCTGCTGTTTCAAAATTGTGCCGTCGGCAAATTTTGAGTGAAATATGATTTAAACAGCGAGATTTATACTGTTTGTATCCGAAAAATTATTTACAAAGTCTGTCGTAAATCCTCAATATATCTTCAACGGATATATCCTTTATCGTATTAGACGGTGAGCCGGATGCGAAGGCATCCTCTGCCATTTTCGGCATCGCTTTGCGGAAATCTACAAGGTCGATTCCGTAGCCCGATACGCTCGGTATGCCGCAGATGTCGCAGAGCTCCTTGCAGGCATCAACGAATTTCCTTGCTGCGGCGGAGTCGGAATCGTCGCTTGCGGCTTTTCCTATTGCCCGTGCCATATCGGCAAAGCGCTTTTCTGCGCCGTCGCAAACGTAGTCGAAGCATTCCGCCATAAGCATGGCGTTACTTATTCCGTGCGGCACATGGAACAGCGCGCCTATCGGTCGTGACATACCGTGAATTACGGTAACGGAAGCATTGTTGAACGCCGTGCCGGCTTCAAGAGCCGCAAGGCTCATTTGCTCTCTTGCCTCAATGTTTTGGGGCTCGCGATAAGCCGTGGGGAGATATTTGAAAATTCGCTTTACCGCGCTGATAGCGAGATCATCCGTCATTGGCTGTGCTTTTCTTGATGTGTACGCCTCGCTTGCGTGGCAAAGTGCGTCAAGTCCGGTAGCGGCCGTAACGGACGGCGGAGCGGTCATGGTAAACGCCGGATCGTCTATTGCAAGGTCGGGCATAAGCACCGCACCCTTTAAGAGCATTTTTATGTCCTTTTCCGTATTTGTTATGATTGTAAACTGCGTAGCCTCCGAGCCGGTACCGCTCGTTGTCGGTATTGCTACCATTGGCGGAGTGGGGACGGTAATTATCTTACCGAGAAAATCGTTGACGGAGCAGCCGCTTGTCGCAACCGCACCTATCGCCTTCATAGCATCTATCGGCGAGCCGCCGCCTACGGCTATCAGGAAGTCACATTTTTCGTTGTTCCATACCTTTAAGCCCGCTTCGATAATTTTGTCGGTGGGCTCGCTTATGACGCCGTCAAAAATTGCGTACTGAGTGCCTCCTTTGTCAAGTATATCCGTAATCTTTGTGGTGTTGCCGAGCTTTACCATCATGGGGTCGGTAACCACAAGAGCTTTTTTGCCCAAGGCGCATATATGCTCTGCTGCGGTCGATAAGGCGTTTTCACCGTAAAAAATTTGTTTCGGCATAATAAATTGAAAACTCATTTCTTAACCTCCGCTAAATTAAAGACCGGCTTTTTCGGCAATGTATTTTCTTGCCTTGAGCGCGTATTCAAACGGGTTTGCTTTGGCTGGGTCCTGCTCCGCCTCTACGAGAACGTAACCCTCATAGCCGCTGTCCGCAAGAATATCGAATATCGGGCCGAAGTCTATCGCGCCGTCGCCGGGAACCGTGAACGTTCCGAGCCGCACGCCTTCAAGGAAGCTGAGGTTTTCCTTCTTAACCTTATCTATTACCTTGGGGCGAATATCCTTTAAGTGTACGTGTTTTACTCTGTTTGCGTATTTTTTCAAAACGCCGATGTAATCCTCGCCGCAGTATGCAAGATGACCCGAATCATATAAAAGACTGAAAAGCTCGGGGTCGGTATTTTCCATAAGACGGTCTATTTCGGCGGCGGTCTGAACAACTGTGCCCATATGATGATGATATGTAAGGGCTATGCCCATATCCTTTGCGACCTTGCCGAGACGGTTTACGCCGTCGCAAAGGCGAGCCCATTCGTCATCGTTCATTATGTATTTGTCTTTGAAAACCGCCTTATCGGTGCCCTGTATAGAGTGGCTCTGCTCCGAAATCCCGACAACCCTTGCGCCCATCTCCTTGAGAAAAGAAATGTGGTCTACAAAGTCTTTTTCTACTTCATCATACGGTTTTGTAAGAAGAAATGAAGAAAACCAAGCATTGCAAATTTGCATATTGCGAAGCGAGAGAGCTTTTTTGAGTGCGGGTATGTCGTCTCGCGGATACTTGTTGCCGACTTCGCAGCCGGTAAAGCCGGCGAGAGCCATTTCGGAAATACACTGCTCAAAGGTGTTTTCCGAGCCTAAATCGGGCATATCGTCATTTGTCCAAGCGATAGGTGCAATACCTAATTTAACTTTGTTCTTATCAAGCATATCAATATTTCCTCGCTTTACTTTCGTTTTCTTTTTTATTTTTGTAAGCCTCGTTGACTGCCTTGTTGTCGGAGGTTGACGCCACGCCGACATTCCACCATGCGCCATAGCCGTCTGTCATGGTTTTCGGCAAAACCTTAATGTCTATAAGCGTCGAAACCTTAGAATCAAGGCTGTCACGAAGTGCATTTTCAAGCTGTTCAAGAGTTCTTGCTGTGTACGTTTTAACTCCGTAGCCTTCAGCACTTTTTGCAAAATCGATAGGAACAAGGTCGCCGAGCAGATCTCCGTTTTCGTCACGGAAGCGGAATTCCGTTGCGAGATTGCCTATTCCGTTTGACATTTCAAGATTGTTTATACAGCCGAAGCCGCTGTTGTCAAACAGCAGTACGTTTATTTTTTTATGCTCCTGGATTGATGTGACAAGCTCTGAGTGCAGCATAAGATAGCTGCCGTCGCCGCACATCGCATACACCTCTTTTTGCGGCTCTGCAAGCTTTGAACCCAATGCGCCCGCGATTTCATAGCCCATACAGGAGTAGCCGTATTCCATGTTATAGGAATATCTGCTGTCCGAGGTCCACATTCTTTGGAGATCTCCCGGCAGAGATCCTGCGGAGCCTACGCAAATCGCGTCATGGGGAATGATCTCGCGTATTTTTCCGACTGCCGCCACCTGCGTTATTGTGCCGAACTTCTCTGCAAACTCCGGAACGGAGCGTTCGTACTGAGCTTTTATAAGTGTGGTGAAGCTTTCGTTGTAGCTGTATTTTGCAAAGCGTTCCATCTCATCATTCCAGCACTTTTTTGCCTTTGCGATTTCATCGGTGTATTTTGTTCTGTATTCGTGAGACGACAAAGCCTTGCCGAGAGCGATTATTCCGAGCTTTGCGTCCGCGACGAGCTTTACGGCACCTAATTTGTACGCGTCAAAGCGGGAAGTGTTAATGGTTATAAATTTTGCGTCGCTTCTGAAAAGGCTCTTTGAGCCGGTGGTAAAGTCGGAAAAACGAGTGCCTATGCCGAGAATGACGTCGGCGCATTTTGCAATGTCATTTCCTGCCGAATTACCCGTGACTCCGAGTCCGCCGAGGTTCAGCGGGTCGCTTGAGAGACAGGCGGTTTTGCCGCTCTGCGTTTCGGCAAAGGGAATGCCGAATGATTTGCAGAACATCTCAAGTGCTTCTCCCGCCTCGGAATATCTTACTCCGCCGCCGCAGATAACAAGCGGCTTTTCGGCGTTTAAAAGAATTTCGGCTATATCGTTAACCTCGTCGAGAGAGGGGGCGATTCTTGTAATTTTATGTACTCTCTTTGCGAGGAATTCGTCGGGGAAATCATAGCTTTCACCCTCAACGTCTTGCGGAAGAGAAATACATACGGCGCCCGTTTCTGCCGTGTCGGTTAAAACGCGCATTGCGTTTATCATGGCAGACATCAACTGCTCCGGACGTGAAATTCTGTCCCAATATCTTGTGACCGCCTTGTAAGCGTCATTTGTCGTTGTGGCAAGCGAATTTACCTGCTCAAATTGCTGAAGCACGGGGTCCGGCTGGCGTGACGCAAAGGAATCTGCGGGAAACAGCAAAAGCGGAATGTGGTTTACCGTAGCCGTTGCGGCGGCGGTTATCATATTTGCGGCACCGGGACCAATGGAAGAAGAACAGGCTATTATTTTTCTGCGATTATTCTGTTTTGCAAATGCGGTGGCAACGTGTGCCATGCCCTGCTCGTTTTTGCCTTGATAAACCGTGAGTCCGCCTCTGTCGGAGTCAAGTGCTTCGCCTAGTCCGCAAACTATTCCGTGACCGAATATCGTAAAAATTCCGTCAACGAATTTTGTCTCCTTGCCGTCAAACGAAACGTATTGATTATCAAGGAATTTTACGAGAGCTTGCGCGGTAGTCATATATGCCATAGTTTTATCTCCTTATTTATCGTCTAAAAGCCATTTGTGTTCCGGTGCGTCTATTCTTGTCTTTCTCCACGGGTCGCCGTCAAGATGCCTTATCATCCAAACATAGCACATTTTATATCCGGGAGCCGCTGCCTGCTGATGCGTGTGCATAGGTGTTATGCAAAGACAGCCCTTGTCACCCACCTTATAGCAATCGTCTCCGTTAAAGCCGACGCCGAAGCCCTGCGGCTTATCAAATTCGTAGTAGTAGACCTCGGGCTGCGGATGATAATGCGGCGGATAGCTCGTCCAGCAGCCGGGCTTGTGGAAAACCTCGCCCAAGACAAGATTTGAATACGGAGCATTTTCATAGTCAAACACCGTAAGCACCTGTCTGTCGGCCGTGCCGTCCCATTGGTCTGCACCGAAGTGCTGAACTGTCATATCCTCGCCTTTATAATAATGAACGCCGAAATCGTTTGAGTTATCAGTTTGCTCAATTACAAATCTCGACTCCTCGTTCGCCTTAACCGTTACTGTGTTATTCCTTGCAAAATGAATTGCCGTTGCCTTGTCAAGAAACGGAGAACGTCTCTTTGCATTTTCGGTTTTTCCGTCAAAAACAAAATCGACATCTCCCGCCATCAAAAGCAGAGCCGTTTCATTTTCCGCTTCGCAAAAGGTCATTGTTTCGCCCGCTTTGAGAATTTTAACTCTTATATCCATCAGCATATCGGAGTTTTTGCCGTTTCTCTCGCAGAGGATTTTTTCATTGTTTTGGTTGAATTTAGGATTTTCGTACATACATTACCCTCGTTTATATAAATTAAACTTTTATCTTATCATCCGTAAGCGAAGCACTTGCGGTTTTTATCGGTATTTCCTCGCCGAGATAGGTGGGCTCGGGCTTTTCTATACAATAAAAGAAATCCTTTACCCTTGCCGCCGCTTCTCTTATGTTATTTGTAATGGGATATTTTAGTTCTTCCCTATCAAGCCCATAAGCCTCAATGCCAAGCTGCCTTGCAACATACACAGCCCTGTAAAGATGGTATTTTTGCGTTACAATAAGCACTTTTTGAACCTTGAAAACATCTCTTGCCCGATACATTGACTCATAGGTTGAAAAGCCTGCATGGTCAATATACACGCAATCAGCCGAAATACCGTTTTCAACAAGGTAATCTTTCATAGCGTTTACCTCGTCATAGTTTTTCGTGCCGTGATCCCCCGAAGCAAGGAATCTGTCGCTGCACCCTTTATTGTATGCTTCAAGAGAAAAATCAAGTCTTTCCTTTAGCATAGGCGACGGCTTGCCGCTCCAAAGCCCTGCACCAAGTACCAAAATACAATCATAGCTGTCCGCTTTTAATTCGTCTGCGGTAACAAAATTCTTTTTAGAAAAAGAAATCATATATGCGTTAATGCCGATTACTGCCGCAAAAAGCAAAATACAAACACATAAAAGCGTTCCGACAACACCTTTGAAAATCTTGTTTTTGAACAGTTTTTTCATATTGAACCTTCCTACAAATCAAAAAGGGAGTGGAATGATTTACACCCTTGCAATCATTTCACCGTATTCTTCTTTTTCTTTCTTAATGAAGTCCTTGACCGCTTCGACAGAGGGCATATCCTGTGAGCAAGCGTGAGAAGCTACAAGCATAGCCGCCGAAGCCGAGCCGAATTCGAGAGCGTCGATTATATCATAGCCCTCAAAAAGTCCGTAAAGGAATGCGGAAGCGTAACCGTCTCCGCCGCCGAAGGATTTAAGGAGTTTAACGGGGAACGGCTTAATGTTATAGCTTTCGCCGTCATTTGTATAAGCTGTCGAGCCCTCCTTGCCGTGCTTGATTACCACGATTTTAGCATTTTGCGAATGCCAATATTTAGCGGTTTCCTCGTCGGACATACCCTGCTTTATGAGCTTTTCGGTAAGGTCGTATTCCTCACGGGAGCCGAGAATAATATCAGCCTCACGGGCAACTGCGGAGTAATAGATTGAAATTTCGTCGTCATTTTTCCAATTATATGCACGGTAGTCAATATCAAAAATAATCGGAATACAATTTCTCTTTGCAAGCATAACAGCCTTGAGCGCCGCCTCTCTCGACGGGCTTTCGCAAAGAGCGGTGCCTGAAATCAAAAGAGCCTTACCCTGCTTGATGTATTCCTCGTCAATATCGGAAACCTCCAATTTCAAGTCGGCCGCATCGTTGCGATACATAACTATGGAGCTTTCGGTTTCGGATTTGATTTCGGTAAATGTAAGACCGATTTTCTCACCGTTTTCACATCTCTTAACTCTTGAGGTGTCAATTCCCTCTTTCTCAAAGAAATCGGTTACGAATGTGCCGAGCTGGTCATCGGATACACGGGCAAAGAAACCGCATTTTTTACCGAGTCTCGCAAGTCCTACCGCTATATTTGCGGGAGAGCCGCCGAGGTATCTCTTAAAGGTGGTACTTTCGTTAAGAGGGCAGTAATAATCGACGGGATTCAAGTCAACCGCAATTCTGCCCAAAAGAATAAGGTCATATTTTTTTGAAGAATCAAATTCTATGTATTTCATAATTGTCTCCTTAATTATTCCATATTGAAAACTTTAATATGTCTTTTAACATTTTGATAAACTCCCTCAACCTCACAGGCGGAGAGTTCAAAATAATTGGCTTTTTCCTTGTTATCACAATAAGTCTTTGCATAAGAAGCCAAGCTGTCAAAGGAAGCTGTTGCTATATTTATCTTGCGAACACCGAGTGAAATCGCCCTCTGAAACTGCTCGTCGCTTATACCCGTGCCGCCGTGAAGCACAAGCGGTGTATTGACTTTTTTATGTATTTTCTCAAGCACGTCAAAGCGAAGCTCGGGAAGTACGGGATAATTTCCGTGCGCATTGCCTATTGCCACGGCAAGTGCGTCAACCCCCGTTTCATCACAAAAGCGTTTAGCGTCATCGGGGTTTGTGCAAAGAATTTTGTGGCTTTTGCCCTCGCCCTCGTTTCCGCCGACAACTCCCAATTCGGCTTCTACGGTTGCGCCGTATTCCTTTGCGGTTTCAACGACGCCTTTTACCGTTTTAATATTTTCCTCAAGCGGTAAAAGCGAGCCGTCAAGCATTACCGACGTAAAGCCTATATCAAGAGCCTGTTCAACCGTTTCGACATTTAATCCGTGGTCAAGATGCACCGCAATATCGACATTGGCATTTTCAGCCGCCGAAATCATCATCGGTCCCATCAATTCCAAAGGCGAACTTTTAAGTCTTACCTCCGCTATCTGCAAAATAATGGGGGTTTCAAGCTCCTCCGCCGCCTTGACGGCGCCCATTACCATTTCCATATTGCCTACGGAAAAGGCACCTATGGCAACACCTTTTTCTTCGGCGTGCGCAAGCAGCTCTTTCATAGCAACAAGTGACAAAAATAACACGTACCTTTCGAAATATTATATACAACATACTAAAAATATATGTATAATTATAACACGTTCGAGGTGTATTTCAATGTTTGAAGCAGTAAAAAAAGATTTGCAAAATCTGTGTAAAATAACGAGAAAAGCGTCCCTTGCGTAAAACAAGGAACGCTTAATAATTGCATATGTATGCAGGCTTTTGTTATGCTCCGACTTTTTTCTGCTTTTTGTCGGGCAAAACTATTTCGCCGGCTTTAACAAGCGAGAATTTGGCAACGCCCGGGCCTATGATGGAGTAGATAAACGTCGAGCAGAGTATTACCGTGCGAAGCTGCGGAGCATAGTCGGGTACCATGCTTGAGGCGACGGCGATAAGACCGAGCGCAACACCTGCCTGCGGCATCAGCGTGGGGCCTAACCATTTGCATACTTTATCGGGCTGATGCGTAATTTTTCCGCTGACATATGAGCCGAGCATTTTACCTACAACTCTTACCACCACATAGATTATTCCGATAAAGCCGATGGATTTAAGTGCCGATACGTCGAACCCTGCGCCCGAAATTACAAAGAACATCATGTATATAGGCGGAGTGAAGCCCTCCGAGACTTTTACAACGTCGTCGGAATCGTGGATTATGTTTGTAAGCACTGCGCCGAGGCACATACATGCGAGCAGGCTTGAACCCTTGAGCAACGTGGCGAGATAATATGTAAGCGCCACCATACCGAGTATAACGCAAATACGGTTGGAGTGCTTTTTAAACCACTTCAGAAGAACCTTCATCACAAGAGCTAAAACAAAGCCGATAACTGCCGAAATCAGCACTTGATAAAACGGGTCGAGTATTGAGAGAACGAGGCTCCTGTCGCCTTTTCCGTTCATGGCGGTGACTATTGTGCTTGCAAAGCCGAAGCCTATAAGCGCCACGGCATCGTCAAGGGCGACAACGCTTAAAAGGAGTGATGTCAAGGGACCCTTTGCCTTATACTGATTTATTACCATTATTGTTTGGGCGGGTGCTGTTGCAGCGGCAATTGCACCGAGCAAAATCGACAGCTTTAAGTCAACCTTGCATATAATCAACGTTACCGTAAGAAGTATTACGGCACCCATGGCTTCAAAAATAGCAACTATTATGGGTGCGCTGCCTACCTTTTTAAAATAGTCAAGGCTGAAATCGCAACCGACGGAAAATGCTATAAACGACAGCGCAATATCTGATATTATTGCGAATTCGTCTATCATATTTTGGTCTACGATGTTAAACAGCGACGGGCCGAAAACAAGCCCGGCTATAAGATAACCGGTTACGTTGGGGAGCTTTATGTATTTACACAGCCTGCCGAAAAGAAGCCCCGATATCATCATCAAAGCGACTGTGGCAAGTGTTTTAATTTCCATCCTTATACAATCCTTTCACGTAACTTATCGGAACGGTGAAAACCACTCCGGTATCGGGCTTGGAAAGATCGCCTATAACATCCTCAATGGCCTTTACGGCATTTTCAACGTGATCGTCGTTTACTGCGGCGATTATAAGATTGCTGTTCTCGCGTTCCGGCTTTAAAAATGCCCTCATCGCACCGAAAAACGGAACCTCTCCCTCGTCGCTGTGAGACGCCAAAAGATGAACCATTCCCTTACTGTCAAGTATGGTAGCACCGTGTATGTCGTGATCCGCAAAGCTCGTCAGTATATCGTCAAGCATTTCGGAGCGGTTCAGTACAAAAAACAAAAGCTGCATAAATTTTTCCTCCGTATCAGATTCAATATTATTTCAATCCCTCATGTGACAGCAGCGGCAGGCAAAACATAACGCCGGTATTGGGCTTTGAGAGCCCACCGGTGACTTCGTTTGCAATCTGTTTTGCGACTGCGACCTTCTCGTCCTCCATAGCGCAGAGAAGAAGCTTATTTTTTGCGGCACTTTCGGGGTTTAAATATTCGCGCAGGGAGCCGAAAACAGGCGGCGGATCCGAGGAGGCGCGCCCTATTGCCTGAAGAGCACCCTCGCAATCTATAAGCGAGCCGCCCTTGATACCTGCCTCCATCATTTTTACGAGAATGGAATTCATGTGGTCGCTGTCGTGAATTATCATTATTACGAGCTGCATAGTATTCCTCCCTTTTAAATTTCGATATTATTTTACACCTTTATATGATATAATGCAATAAAACAGAATTTTAACGATGGTGGAATTATGGGTCGCAAAATCGAATTTTTTATTGACAATGACAACGGCAATGTCAAAATAAAAGATTATTTAAAGCATAGGGGCGTGTCGCACAGAATGCTCTGCGTTTTAAAGCGCACCGAAAACGGCATATTGAAAAACGGAGTAGGGGCGAGAAGCATCGACATTTTAAATTCGGGTGATATGCTGACTTTGAATTTGCCGTCCGACGAAGGCACCGCCTCCGCTGTGCCTGCGGATATACCGCTCGACATAATTTATGAGGACGACGATATACTCGTGATAAACAAAAAGCCCGATATTGCCATGCACGAATCGCACAATCACCGTTGCGACGCGCTGTCAAATGCTGTGGCATTTCATCTTATGAAAGAGGGGAAGGAGTGTGTATTCCGCTCTGTCGGCAGACTTGATAAGGGAACGTCGGGCATAGTGGTGTGCGCTCTCAATAAATTTTCGGCGGCAAAGCTGAGCGGTAAAATATATAAGGAGTATTTAGCTGTTGCCGGTGGCGAATTTTACGGCGATGGCGTTATAGATAAGCCTATTATAAGACCCGACCCCATGAAGACCTTGCGCGACGTCGGCGTGGGCGGCGAAAGAGCCGTTACACATTGGAAATCGTTAAAGGTAAAGAACGGCTGTACGCTTTTGAGAATACATCTCGAAACGGGCAGAACTCATCAGATACGTGTTCATTTTAAAAGCCTCGGAGCGCCGCTTGTGGGCGACGATATGTACGGCAGTACGGATAAAAGACTCAGCCATCAGGCACTGCATTGCTGTTTTGTCCGCTTTACACACCCCGTTACCGAGAAAATTATGGAATTTACCGCACCCATGCCGGATGATATGAATAAGCTTACGTAACGGACCGCCGGCAGCCGCAGTCTGTTTCGGATTTCATTTTTTATTTCGGCATTATAACGGGCTTTTCAAATCGGATAATGAATGCTGTGTATCAGTATTGGGTGCAGGCGGCAAATACAGCGAGCTTTGGAATGCGCAGGCAAGGTATTATATCTCATAAAGGACTCGGCGAATAAATAAAAAAGACTGCATTTATCAAATGTGATTACGTACGTCACACGGCATAAAGACAGTCTTTTTATATGTTATACGGCTTTTATTCAGTTTAGCTTTTTGTCGGTTGAGAGGATAAAGCGGAGAACGTTGTTTGCGGTTCTCTGCAGTTCTCCTAAGGCTATTCCGTCCTTTTGACCGTATGTTTCAAGCAGAGAGCCGTCGTTTCCGCCGCTCTTGCTGACCGCGGTTTTAAATCCGGGCATAAGCACGTCAACCTGCGCTCTGACGCGATATGCATTGTCTCTCAGCTGCGGAAATTCGGGTGACGGAGCGTAGCGCATCCACCAGTCTGTCATAACCATACCGCCGAAGTGCCATTCGTCACGCAAAACGGTGGTACAAAGCTCATAATTGTAGTGGCTCCAAACGCCGTTTATCTTGTTGTAGCTTGTCATAATGCAGTGCGGAGACGACTCCTTAACGCATATTTCAAAGCCCTTGAGATAGATTTCGCGAAGAGCCCTTTCGGACACTATGTCGTCGGTGTGATTGCGGTTATATTCCTGATTGTTGCCGGCAAAGTGCTTCGGACACGCCGAAACGCCGTTTTTCTGTATGCCCCTGACCGTTGCCGCAGCGGTTTTACCCGTGAGGTACGGGTCCTCGGAATAGTATTCGAAGTTTCTGCCGCACAGCACGTTCCTGTGTATATTCATACCCGGTGCCAACAGCACGTCGCTGCCCTTTTTTATCATCTCTTTGCCCATTTCCGTGAATAATTCCTCGGTGAGACTTTCGTCCCAAGAACACGCTATCGCCGTACCGCAGGGCATCAGCGAACAGGCGGAAAGAAGTCTTATTCCGGACGGCCCGTCGGTGGTGATTATCGGGGGGATTCCCTTTTCTCTGAGCGACTTTAAAACGCCGCCGAAAGCACCCGCGTTACCCTTTGCTCCGAGTGAGCTGTTCATAGGTCCCTCGCCTCGTGAGATTGCTTCGAGCTCGTCGAGAGAAAGTTGAGATGTAAAGTCTTGTAGCTTTACTTTGCCTGCCTTTACATCGGAGAGCTTATAGCCTTTGTCACCGCTGATTTCTTTTCCGTCCGGCAGAGAAGAGAGTATTCGATTTTTCAGACTCACGGTGCGAACAGGCACTTTTTCCTTTGACAGAGCGATTTTGTCGCCGTCGCAAACAGCGGCAAAGCGTTCAAACGCGCGGTTTTCGCTGACCGCCATAACTTCGGACAGTTCGGCGGTTACAACTGTGCTTTCAAGTATAAAGCTATACGCCTTTTCACAGTTTCGTACGCTGTTGCCTACATAAAAATCGTAAATTCCGCTTTCGAGTACATAGCAGCTCTTGTGTCCGGCCTTGCCGGAGTCGTCGTAAGAAGCAAAGCCGTCATTTGAAATCACCGTTACGAAGGTTTCACAGTCGCCGGGGGACAAAAGCTTTGTTTTGTGAAAAGCAACGAGCGATTTTTTGGCTTTTCCGAGCTTGCCGTTCGGAGCGGAAACATAAAATTGAACCGTCTCTCTGCCGGGCACCGAGCCGATATTCGTCACCTTAACATTGAATTCTGTTTTGCCTTCGGAATAGTTCGCTTTTTCCGTTTCGATTTTAAAATTTGTATAAGACAGACCGAATCCGAATTCATACAGCACCTTTTCGGGGGCGAAGGTTTCAAAATAGCGGTAACCCACAAAGATGTCCTCAACATAGTTGTTGTATTCCTTTGCGCCGAAGCTGCCGCTGCTCGGGTAGTCCTCATATCGTTTTGCGATTGTATCGCTGAGCTTTCCGCTCGGAGTGACTTCACCGGAGAGTATATCCGAAAGCGCGTTTCCGCTCTCCATACCGCCTTGCCAAGCTATAAGTATCGAGCCTATTTTATCCTTATATACATCTATCTCTTCAAAATCAATAAGACTGCCTATATTGAGAACCAAAATGATGTCGTCAAAATGAGCCGTGACAAGGTCTAACATCTCCTTTTCTCTGCTCGTGAGGTAATAGCTGCCCTTTTCGAGAACGTTTTCGCGATCCTCTCCGGCGCTTCTGCCTATGAATACCACGGCCTTATTGCTCTTTTCGGATGCACTTTTTACAATGTTGTCTTTAAGCGGCATTTCCGGATAAAATCTCGGCCAATGTCCCCAAAACCCCGGATCCGGTATGTTTTTGCGTTTACCGCACCAATCATTATAAATTTTTCTGAGATCTTCGTTTATATGTATTTTTCCGTTTTTTTCTATGCCGTCGGCAAAGCTGATTTTATAAGGCGCGCATACGTCTCCACCCGAGCCGTTGCCGACAAAAAAGCTGTCGTTTTGCACTCTGCCGAACAGCGCGACATTATCCTTGCCGCTTATGGGCAAAGCCCCGTTGTTTTTCAGCAATACGCAGCCGTCCGCCGCTGTCTGTCGCAAAAACGGGATTATTCTCTCATTCGGCTTGCCGTTTTTTATTATGCTCGCATTTTGCTTTTGCGCAAGCTCACTGCCGCTGATTTTACGAATCAGTTTATTTATAATCCTACTCATTTTACAGCTCCTTTTTTATTTTTATGTCATAATATCACATACTGATTGTTTTGTCATCACGGAGAGAAAAATTTGAGTTTCCGAGACGAGTGTGCTAATATAATAAATATTACATAAAGCTGCGGAGGTAGAAAATGCCACATGTAAGTGTTCTTTTAAAGCCGGCTTCTTCGGCGTGCAATATGAATTGCAAATACTGTTTTTATAAGGATGAGGCAAATTGCCGCGAAACTGCTTTTTGCGGTATGATGTCGCTGTCGGACGCCGAGGAGATAATTAAAAGTGCCGCGGAATACGCAAGCGGCAGCTGTACGTTTTTGTTTCAGGGCGGAGAGCCTACGCTTGCGGGACTTGATTTTTATAAAGGCTTTGCGGAAATCGAAAAGAAATATGCAAAAAAAGGGCTCATATTCCACCACAGCATACAGACCAACGGCCTTTTGATTGATGACGACTGGGCAAAATTCTTTAAAAAGAACAACTATCTTGTAGGTTTGTCGCTTGATGGCCCGGCACAGATAAACGACCTCAACCGCGTCGATGTGAGCGGCAAGGGTACATTTAACAGGGTAATAAAGGCGGCGGATGCTTTGGATCGTCAAGGGGCGGCGTATAATGTGCTCTCGGTCGTTACGGGCAAAAATGCACGCTCCGCCGAGAAAATATATAATTTTTTGAAAAAGCAGGGCTTCAGATATTTGCAGTTTATTCCGTGCCTTGAGCCGTTTTCATCGGAACGCGGCGAGAGCGCATACAGCCTGTCGCCCAAGGACTATGCCGAGTTTCTCGTAAAGATATTTAATCTTTGGCTTTCCGACCTTTTGAAGGGAAATTATATAAGCATACGCCATATAGACAATCAGCTGTCCGTGATGCTCGGCAGACCTCCAGAAATGTGCAGCGCGTTCGGCTGTTGTAACATTCAGTATGTTGTTGAGGCCGACAAGAGTGTTTATCCGTGCGATTTTTATGTGCTCGACGGATATAAGATAGGCGAAATAGGCAAAAATACGTTTGAGGAAATGCGAAACAGCGAAACTGCGGTTAAATTTATAAAGGATTCGCAAAATGTTCCCGACGAATGCAAAGCGTGTCCGTTCTATTGTGTTTGCCGCAACGGCTGCCGCCGCGACAGATCCTCGGAAAACGGTATTATAGGCAAAAATTACTACTGCGATTCTTATAAGTATTATTATGCGAAGTGCAACGCCGGATTTATAAAGGCGCTGTCATTTTTAAATCAGAACAAACGATAAAGGCGAATTATGGAGTTTTATGAAAACAGTCAAAGTCCCGAAAGAGCGCTTTTGATAGGTGTGGACACGGGCGAATACAACGCTGAGATATCTATGGAGGAATTGGCTCTTCTCTCGGAAACCGCGGGAGCCGAGATAATCGGAACGGTGATACAAAAGCTTGAAGCTCCGTCGCCGGCAACATATATCGGCAGCGGAAGAATGTCGGAGGTTGCCGCCTTTTGTCGAAATAACGATATAGACCTTATAATAGCCGACAGCGAGCTTACACCGTCGCAAATCAACAATATAGAGACAAAAACCGATACAAGAGTTGTTGACAGAACCATGCTCATACTCGATATTTTTGCCGCAAGGGCAAGGTCGAGCGAGGGTAAATTGCAGGTGGAGCTGGCACAGCTTAAATATTCGCTTCCGTTTTTGTCGGGCAGAGGCAAGAGTATGTCGCGTCTCGGCGGCGGAATCGGCACAAGAGGTCCGGGCGAGAGCAAGCTCGAGAGCGATAAACGCCATATAAGACGCAGGATACATTCGTTGTCAGAGGAGCTTAAGAGGGTTGAAAAGCGACGCGACCTCATTCGTTCAAGGCGTAAAAAGGACGGTGTAATCACCGTTGCCATAGTCGGGTACACCAATGCCGGAAAATCGACTCTTATGAACACTCTTACAAGTGCGGGTGTGCTGTCGGAGGACAAGCTTTTTGCTACGCTCGACCCGACTGCAAGGAGGCTTACGCTGCCGTCAAAGCGAGAGGTTATGCTCGTTGATACAGTAGGGCTTGTAAGGCGTTTGCCGCATCAGCTTGTCGATGCTTTCAAATCAACTCTCGAAGAGGCAAAAAACGCCGACCTTATACTAAACGTCTGTGATGCGTCAAGCGACGAGTGTGCCGAGCATCTGAGCGTTACATCGTCCGTCTTAAAGGAGCTCGGAGCGGATAATATACCGGTTATATCGGTAATGAATAAGTGCGACAAGCTCCAAAACGCATACGATATGCCGGTAATCGGCAAAACCGTTATGATAAGCGCAGTTAAAAACGAGGGGATCGACAGGCTGCTTGAGGTTATTGAGGACTCGCTGCCGAAAACCAAGGCGAGAGCGATATTGTTAGTCCCGTTCAGCGAGGGGCATATACTCGGAGAAATTCGAAAAACGGGAGTCGTGTATTCCGAAAGCTATAAGGAGAACGGAACGCGGCTGGACGCCCTTGTCGATATTGATTATCTCGAAAAAATCAAGCGTTATATAGTGTCGATGTAAAAACATAAAAAGCAGTAAATCAAAGCTGATTTACTGCTTTTTGCTTAACTTATTATTTGAACAAGCCCGTTTTCGGCTCGCTCAACCATACGCCGTCATTCTTTACAAGCTCAATGTGGTCGCCCGAAACCAAATAAGCGTTATTTGCGAGGTCCATCATCGGCTTGTCACTCATGGAATCGGTGTAGAAACTGTCAATAGGCATGTCGCCGTAAATGCTTTTAAATGCCGCTATCTTGTTTTCCTTGTAGCAAACACGCTCTATGATTCCGTTTTCCATATCCACAACGCTGCCGATGTAGTTTTTTACGCCGATTCTTTTGCATATTTCCTCGAGTATGATTTCGGGGCAGGCCGAAACTATTACGTCGTCGGGAGCTTGAATCTTGGCATAGAAGTTTTTTATTTTCTTTTCGTGCTCGTCCCAAAACTCTGTGATGTCCTTGTGAATGTCCTTGATTTTCACGCAGTAGTCGGTGAGCATATCGCCGTATTGTTCGATAACCTCGTCGGTTTTTATTGAACCTCTTTTGTAGCGTATGAACGCCTCGCCGAAACGCGGTATGAGCTTGGCAATTTCTTTCGGATCCTTTTTAAGATAGAACATAAAAATGTCAAATCCGCTCTCACCGTCATATATGGTGTTGTCAAAATCGTATACGTTCACAGCTTTTCCCTCTTTACACGAAAAATACATCATATTTATAACAATGGAATTTTAGCATTACAAATCTAAAAAGTCAAGGAAGCCGAACCATATAGGATCGGCTTCTTTGTTTTGCCTAATCGCTGCGTTCACATCCGCAGCACGTCGCGGTGCTTACGCCGGTCTGAAGCTTAGTCTCGTTGGGCGGGAAAAATTCGTCCACGGGGAACTGTATTTTCCTGAAGGCCTCGCACGGATCGTCCGTGTCACAGCTGCATTCCTTATCGGGTATGCAGAAGTCGTATGCCGGTATCAGCATCTGGACGTCGCGCTCAAGCTGAACTATCGTGAAAATACCTATTGTAACCGCAACGGCTTTTTCGACGGGACGGTGGCCGAAATCGTCCGGGAATTCGTCGCCGAACGCGCATTTCACGCAGGACGGGACAGGAATGCACGAGTCACCGAGACAGTCGCAGCAGTCGCACGGGCGGCAGAGCCTTGCTTCAAGGCAAATAGGATCGGCGACCTGTATTTTTGCTCTCGGATTTGTGTTTTGCGGAATGATTTGTCTGTCGCCCGAGTCCGCACGGAACTCTGAGGAGTATACTCTTACCTTGCCCTCGCTGCCGTAGAGTATGCATTTTTTTGAAAATGTGGTAAATCCGCACACCGTTTCGGGCGGAGCCGCCGCAACGGAATATGCGTCAAGCGTTACCTTGAAGAAAAATGTGATGTCAACCGAGTAAAAGCCGCGGTTAAACGGCACTCTCTCCACATCGATAAAGACGTTAAGTATCTCACAGCCCCTGCATCTTACATTAGTCGCCCTGTCTATTGTTTGCTGGTACTGCGGCGGAAAATACACCCTCAAGTCCGCAAGACAATCCTTATCCGCACAAGAGTCGTAAACTCGGTTAGTGTCTATGCACACGGCTTCGCGAATTTTGCCGGACACCTTGTCGTTACAGCATGATTTTGTTTCTGCCATAAAATCCCTCCTGTAATTATTTCGGCGACCGAATGAGATTTTGCCTTTAAATCGCCGATTTTTACAGCCGACGGGGAAAACCGATGCTCTGTTCCCGCCGACCATAGCTTCAATAACATCTTATGTCGGCTTATTCAATATGTTACAAAGCAAAGCTTTTACACAAGTTTACAAAGATTTAACGAAGTCTTGATTGTTACAACGTGTTTTCGACGAATATAATTTTTTTATAAAATAAAAAATAAAGATGAACTGCAAAAAAAGGAGAAAATATGGAAAAATACATCTCTAAAAAGGAAAAAGCCTCCTATGGATTTGCGGCAGTCGGCAGCTATATGGTAGCCGGCATAACCCAATCGTACCTTATGTATTTTTTTACCGACATACTTATAATTCCGTCGGCTTTCGTCATGATGCTTATGATAGTCGCGAGGGCCTGGGATGCCTTAAACGACCCTATGATGGGTGTAATAGTAGACAGAACAAGCACGAAATACGGTAAAATGAGGCCTTATGTTTTGATAGGTTCGTTTTTGATGCTTGTCACCACCATAGTACTGTTTATGCCCTTGACCGGAGCGCCTACAATGTTTAAAATGATATTTGCCGCCGTTTCTTACATAATTTTCGGTATGGCATATACGCTTACCGATGTGCCTGCCATGGGGCTTATGAGTGTTGCTACGCCGAACAGCGACGAGAGAGCCTCGCTTCTGTCGTTCTACGTTACGATAGGTTCGGTAGGTAGCTTGCTCCCGGTGGGATTGCTTACGATATTCCAATCTTTTATTCCGGAAAAATATGTTTACTTTGCAATGTCGATATTTGTGGGTATAATAACATCGGCGGCTTACTTAACGCTGTTCAAAAACTCAAAAGAGCGTTTTTCCACTCATACCGAAAAAATTGCCGTGCGCGATATGATAAAGGCTGCGGGTAAAAACAAACCTATGATGTTGGCGCTTCTTATGTCGATGACGGCGTCGCCGCGTTACCTTATTATGCCGGCGGCATTGTATATAGCGACTTATGTAATAAATATTCCGGGGCTCAACTCCGGCACGGTTTTGCTGCTCCTATATCTTGTGGTCGGCAGCGGTATGTTTGCGGGCATTTTACTTACGCCTGTTATCTATAAAAAGCTCGGCTATAAAACGACATGCGTAATAGCTGCCGTTACGGGAGGCGTAAGCCTTACCGCCGCATTCCTGCTCGGCAAGATAAACATATATTTCGCATTGCCGTTTATGACAATCGGCGGTCTCTCTCTCGGCTCGTATAACGTTCTTCCGTACCCGATGGTAGGCGACAGCCTTGATTACCTCGAATGGAAGACCGGAGAGAGAATGGAGGGCGTGTGCTTTTCACTCAATTCCTTTGTCACTAAATTCAACAATGCAGTAGGCTTTATAGGACTTTCTGCGGCACTTACGTTGTTTCATTTTATCGAGCCGTCCGCGGCGGGTGTGCCGGCTGTACAGAGTGCCTCCACCGTTACGGGTCTTTTCTCTCTTGTTACCGTAATTCCCGGGATCGGCTTTTTGCTCTCGCTTATACCGATTTGTTTTTATAATTTCAGCGGCGTTAAGAAAGAAAAAATATTATCTGAGCTTGCCGTAAAAAGAAAGGCAATCAAAAATGGAGTTTAAATTTGAACGAAAAACCTTTAATATTAACGAAAGGCTGAGGGTCGGCATAATTTCCGATTCCCAGCTCAGCCCTGTTCGCAGAAAAAACGAGACGACGTTCCGAAACAATCTTGTCTTATCGCTTTCCGTACTCAAAAAACAGGGCTGTAATATGATTATATTTGCAGGCGATATAGGCAATATGGCGAGCGGCTTTGCATACGATACATATAAAGCCGCGTTCAAGAGCGTTTTCGGCGAAAAAATTCCGATTATTCAAAGCATTATGGGCAATCACGACTATTACGGCTTAAGGACATCGGAAAATTGCAGGCGGCTTTTCACAAAAAAGATCGGTTCTTCGCCGTTTACTCACTATACGGTAAACGGCTTTCACTTTATCGGCGTATCGCCCGATTGCGAAAAAATGTCCGACGGCTACAGAAAAATTTTGCCGTACCTCAAAATCGAAATTGAACTTGCAAAAAAAGAATGCGGCGACAGGCCGATTTTTGTCACGACGCATAATTGTGCCGAAAATACGGTGTACGGCAGCGACGATTGGGGAGACAAGGGTCTTTTCGACTTGTTTTCTCAATATCCTAATTTGATAAATTTCGCAGGCCATCTCCACTATTCGCTTCTTGATGAGAGAAGTGTCTGGCAGGGCGCGTTTACCGCCTTCGGAACTCAGTCTACGTCATATGTTGAACTCGAAAAGGGAAAGGTTAACGGCTCCGTGCCGCCGGACGCATATATGTTCCCAATGGGCTATTTGCTTGATTTCGAAGAAGAGAGCATAACCGTAAGGCGTATGAATTTCCGCCTCGGCAAGGAGGAAAAACCAAATATGAGCGTCAAAATACCGTACGCTGTCACGAAAGCCGATTTTATTTCCGAAAGAAAGCATAACAGCTTACCCGTTATGCCGAACGATTACGGCCATACGGAATATGATGAAAACGGGAATACATATCTATGCTTTGACAAGGGCGAAAGCGATGATTTTGTTCACAGCTATGCGGTCTTTTACAGCGACGGAACGCGGTACGATTATTTCTCGGATTTTTATAAGGGTATCTCCTCTATGGCTGATAAAGTCAAACTTCCTGTTTACTCTAAGGCTCCGGGAGTGTATAATATAAAAATATATGCGATTGATTCCTACGGGAGCATCAGCGACAGCTATACGTCAATAGACCGCTCTGAGGTGCGCCGAAGGAAGACTTATCGCAGGAAATTGGCACCGGAGATTAAATACTGATGGATATATTTTCTTTTGAAGGTTATATCTTTGACCTTGACGGAACGCTTCTTGACTCCATGGGACTTTGGGATGATATTTACGTTAAGGTTCTCGGCGACTTTAACATCAAAGCACCCTCGGATTATCTCTTTAATGTGAATCATATGAGCCTTTGCGACGGAGCCGCATACACGGTTGAGAGATTTCGGCTTGAAGGCGTCGTGAAAAAAGAAGAGATTGCAGATATGTGGACTCGTTTGTCGAAGAATCAATATGAATCTACCGTACCGCTTAAAAACGGTGCGGCTGATTTTTTGCACTGCTTGAGCGGTATGGGTAAAACGCTCGGCGTGGCAACGGCTCTCTCGAAGGAGCTTTATATGCCATGTCTTGAAAGGCTTGGCATTCTGCGGCTTTTTAAGGCTACCACATCAATAGATGAAGTGGCGCGCGGCAAGGAATTCCCCGACATATATTTGAGAGAGTGCGAAAAAATAGGTGCTGTACCGAAAAATACGGTAGTGTTTGAGGACAGCCTGACAGGTATAAAATCCGCTTCCTGCGGCGGATTTAAAACGGTCGGAGTATACGACGCTTCAGCCGAAAAACAAATGGCGGAAATTAAAAATCGAGCCGATTTTTACATAAATACGTTTACGGAGCTTTTAGATGAAAACTGAAACAAAACGCACTGTTGTCGCGAAGCTTATGCTTTTTTCGAGCGCCGTTATATGGGGCAGCTCTTTCTTCATATTAAAAAACACTCTGGATGAATTGCCGGTGTATTTTTTGCTGTGTGTAAGATTCCTTTTCTCGGCAATACTTTTGAGCATTGTATTTTTTAAAAAATGGAAATTGTTTAATTTGAAATACCTTTGGACAGGTGCGATTACCGGAGCGTTTTTGGGCTTTGCATACATATTCCAAACAATAGGTCTTAAGCACACAACGCCCGGAACCAATGCGTTCTTGACCACGGTTTATTGCGTTATAGTGCCGTTTTTAAGCTGGGCCGTCAGCAAAAAACGTCCCGACATATATAATTTCATTGCCGCGGCGATTTGTATAACGGGCATAGGCCTTGTCTGCCTTGACGGGAAAATGTCATTTTCATTTCTCGGTGAGGGATTTACGCTGATATGCGGTATATTTTATGCGCTTCAGATTGTGGCGGTTGAAAAATGGTGCAGTGATCTCGACGTTATTCTTCATACGATTATACAGTTCTTTACCGCATTTTTTATCTGTTTTATTTTCTTTATCTTGAGCGAAAGCTTCCCAAAGCATATATCTACGGGCTCGGTGTTATCGCTTGTATATGTTACCGTATTTGTAACCGCGCTTTGCTTTGTATTTATGAATATGGGTATAAAGCATACAACCGCGTCAAGCTCTTCGCTTATACTTTGCTTGGAGTCGGTATTCGGAATACTTTTTTCAATGATTTTTTATCATGAGAGGCCGACGCTGCAAACAGCCGTCGGTTTCGTGATTATATTTGTCGGCATTGTTCTAAACGAGACTAAGCCGAAATTTGCATTGAAAAAGAATTAAACGGCCATGGACGGCAATAATGTCTAAAAACATTATAAAAACAGTTGATATTTTGTGAAAAATATTATAAAATGGAAATACCAAATAAAATAACAGGGGGCATTTTTATGATATGTAAAAATTGTGGAACGGATTTTAACGGGCAGTATTGCCCTAATTGCGGAGCCAAGGCTGAGCCTGCTTCGGCTCCTCAGCAGAGCGCACCGCCTTACGGAGCACCGCAGAATTTTGGGAATGGACAGAGCGCACCGCCTTACGGAGCACCGCAGAATTTCGGGAATGGACAGAGCGTACCGCCTTACGGAGCACCGCAGAATTTCGGGAATGGGCAGAGTGCACCGCCTTACGGAGCACCGCAGAATTTTGGGAACGGACAGAATACTTACGGCGCGCCCGTATATATGCCGACACGCAAAATCGGATTCGGCGAGGCGGTAAAGTCGTTTTTTAAAAACTATGTGAATTTCAGCGGCAGAGCTACAAGAAGCGAATATTGGTGGGTTTACCTGTTCAATAATATTGTTTATATGGTTTTGGGCATATTGTTTGCGATTTCCGGAGGCTCTTCCCTGGCAGCGTATGATGCTTACGGCGATATGAGTATAGCGTATATGGGTGCCGGCGCGATATTTTATATTTTGATGATGCTGTATTGCCTTGCAGTGTTACTGCCGTCGCTGTCTCTTATGGTGCGCCGACTTCACGACATAGGCAAGAGCGGCACGTATATATTGATGGGGCTCATCCCGGTTGTCGGCTACATATTTATTCTCGTATACATGCTTACCGGCAGCGCCCCCGATAATCAGTACGGCCCTAAAAAAGTCTGAGTGTGATTTCGGTCGTGTATATCTATTGTTAAATGAAAGAACCGGGCTGTAAAGGACTTTTGTCCTTTACAGCCCGGCTTTTTTCTGCCGATTATTTTAATTGTCGTCCTCGGTATCGACAAGGCCTTGGTCTATCGACAATATATTTTCCGCCTCGGAGCGCTCTATATCTTCAACACCGCGAAGCTTTTTCTGAATTATGGAATTGCGGTGCTGTGCATCATCAAGCGAACGTCCTGCGTCGTCTATCTTTTTCTTTGCTTTTTGCAGCACCGTGCCGAATATATCATACTGTGTTTTGCACGCGGCGAGAAGCTTTCTGACCTCGTTTGCCTTTTCGTTTATCGCAACGGTCTTAAAGCCCATCGACAGCGAGTTTAAAAGTGCCGTTATGGTAATTGGTCCGGCTATCATAATATTGTATTCGTTTTGCAGCTTTTCGGGGAGTCCCGAACGCGAAGACGCAATTTCGGCGTACAGTCCCTCGGTCGCAAGATACATAATTGCATACGGCGTTGTTTTCGGCACGTTTATGTATTTGCGTATTTCCTTAGCTTCGCCGAGTATCCTGTCTTCGAGTGCCTTTCTGGCGGCGGCCAATGCGGCGGCATCGGCGTTGTCGGCTGCGTCGCAAAGGCGTATATAATCCTCCATCGGGAACTTTGAATCTATCGGTAGAAGCGTCGGCTCGGCACCCTTTTCGCTCGACGGTATTTTAACGGCGAATTCAACGCGCTCGGTTGCTTTTTCGCCCGTCGCAACATTCTCTTCGTACATGGTGGGTATTGTCTGGTCAAGTATTCCCTTGAGCTGAACCTCTGCCCATGTGCCGCGAGCTTTAACATTTGTAAGAACGCGGTTGAGAGTAGTGACATTGCTTGTGACGCCGTTTGAAAGCTCTTTCATCTCGCCGAGCGATTTATACAGCTTTTCAAGCTGTTCGGAGACGGTCTTAAATGAGCTGTCAAGACGTGTTGTAAGAGTTGAGGTGAGTTTTTCGTCAACGGTCATACGCATTTGGTCAAGCTTCTTTTCGTTGCTCTCCTGCATTTTCTGAATGCTTGTCTCAATAATTTTCGATTGGCGCTCGTTTTGCTCTATGCTCTTGTCGCGTATCATATTGAGCGACTGTGCTATGGTCTCGTTCATTTTTTCGCGGTTTTCATAGCTGAGCTTTGTCATCGCCTCAAGCTTTGCCGACATATTTTCAAGGCTCTGATGCGTTTCTATACGGTTGCGCTGAAATTCGTCGGAGGTACTCTTTGTAAGGTCTGATATTTTAGAATTCAATACGGCAAAATCCTCCGAGGAGCTTTGCTTTGCCGCCCTTTTAGAAAAAATCAAGGCTCCGAGCGCACATATAAGCGACAGGCCGGAAATTACGGACAATATTATTTCAAACGTCTGCATAAATTCATTCTCCTTTATTCTTTATAATATATTATAGGTGAGATAAAGACTTGAGTCAATATAACAAATGTGTGGATTTTAAAAGCCTTTTGTGTTAAAATGAAATAAACTTTAAACGACATTTGATTAACACCATTACTTTATAGGGGTAATTTAAATTGATAAAGAAAATAATTTCGATTTTGATAATGTTATGTGTAATTGCAACCTCCTTTACAGGTTGCTTCGGCAGAAAGAAGTCAGGCGAGGCTTTTTCAATGCCGATAATGGATGAGCCGACGAGCCTTGACCCACAGATAGCGGATTCGAATTCCGAAAAGCTCGTTGCGGCAAACTGCTACGAGGGGCTTGTCCGCATAATGGCGGACGGCACCATAGGCAAGGGCGTTGCCACGGATTGGAATATTTCAGACGACGGCCTTACATATACGTTTAAGCTTCGCAACAATTCGCATTGGGCTATGTTTTCGGGGCACAAGGCTGTGCTCGGCGAAAATTACGAGGATACGTTTGATATAACCGTAAAGGCGGAGGACTTTAAATTCGGCATTGAGAGAACCCTCTCGGAGCAGACCGGTTCCGCCGACGCGCCGTTGTTTTCGGCGGTGAAGAGCATAAGTACGCCGGATGATTTTACAATAGTTTTCAACCTTTCGTACGCCGACGACAACTTCCTTTATGCGCTGACAAATCCCGGTGCCATGCCGTGCGACGAGGAGTTTTTCAATCTCACAAACGGTAAGTACGGGCTTGACGCGAAATACCTTTTGTGCAACGGACCGTTTCACGTGTCAAAATGGACGGAAAAGACCTCAGTGAAGCTGGCTAAAAATAACGAGTACAACGGAGAATCCTCGGTTTCGCCGTCGTCCGTGACGTTCTATATAAACAACGACGATTCGGAAGTCGCCGATAAGATGAATTCGGTTACATATGACGTGGCTTTCCTCTCGTCATCGCAGTTCTCGTCTATAGAAAACAAAAAGGATTTGAACTCGGTTGCGGTTCAAAACGTAACCTATTCCTTTATATTCAATCAAAACGACAATAATTACCGCAATAAAAATATGCGGCTTGCATTTTGCCGCTCGTGCGATACTTCGTCGCTGTTTGACTCGCAAAGCGATATTTCAAAGGCAGACGGCATAGTGCCGCCGTCATGTAAGATAGGTGGCGAGGATTACCGAAACGGAAATGCCGCAGAGCTTTTGTCTTATGACGAGACGCTTGCAAAAAAGAATTTCAACGATGCGCTTTTGGAACTCGGCTCATCGTCGGTCGAAACTACAATACTTTGCACCGAGCAGTATGAGTCGTTCGTGAAGCAGATGGTGCAAAAGCTTCAGAAAACCCTCGGAGTAAAATTCGTCTCCACGGTAAAGGTCGTTTCGGAATCCGACCTTGAGGCAGCGGTAAACGACGGCAATTACAGTGTGGCGTTTTACCCGTTCAAGGCGAAATCGTCTTTTGCGGGCGAAATTATAGAGGGCTTTGACCAAAACAATATATTCGGATATGAGTCCGATGTTTTATCACAGAAAATCCGTAATATCAAAAATAATTCGGGCAGCCTTGATGGTGAGCGTTCCGCCGTTGCCGATGCGGAGAACTATCTTGTTTCCGAGGCGGTAATAATGCCCGTGTTTTATGAGAACAGCTATTTTGTAACATCAAAAAAGACAAGCGGAATATACTTTTATTCCTCTGCGGATAACGTCTGTTTCATAAATGCAAAAAAATCGTAAGAGACGGTATTCAAAATGAAAAACAAATACGGCGTATCTCAAAAAATCTGTATAGCAATATCTTGGACGCTCACAGTTGCACTGATGGTGACGATTTTTTGTCTGTCTTCTCAGGTTTCGTCAAAATCATCGGGGCTCAGCTCCGGGGTTATTTCCCGTATAACCGAGCTCTTCCATATAACATTAACACAACATACCGTACGAAAAACCGCACATGCGCTTGAATATGCGGCACTTTGCTTCTTGTTTTCGTGCAGTTGGCAGTCGGTGTTTTTAAAATCGCAGCACACACTTTCGTTTTTGTCCGCGGCACTTTATGCTTCGTCGGACGAGCTTCACCAATATTTTGTGTCCGGCAGAGCGTGCCAGCCGAGAGACGTACTTGTGGATTGTCTCGGTGCGTCATTCGGACTTTTGGCGTTTTTTATAATATATACTGTATATACTCATATTCATAAAAATAAAGCGAGGTAATATTATGGCAGTTTTGAAAGCGTTCAGGGCGCTTCGTCCGACTCCGGAATACGCTTCCAAGGTAGCGGCTTTGCCGTATGATGTTATGAATTCGGATGAGGCGAGAAGAATGGTCTTCGGCAATCCGTATTCATTTCTGCATGTTGATAAGGCGGAGATAGATCTTCCGAAATCGGTTGACATCTATGACGACCGTGTCTATGAAAAAGCACGCGAGAATTTGTCTAAGCTTGTTTCGGCGGAGGTTATGAAGCAGGACGAAAAACCGTGCTTGTATATATATGAGCAGACCTGGCGCGGCAGAACGCAGACCGGCATTGTAGGCTGTACGGCTATTGACGATTATATAAACGACGTCATCAAAAAGCACGAAAAGACAAGAGCCGATAAGGAAGCGGACCGCATACGGCACGTTGACACTCTTGACGCAAACACCGGCCCTATATTTCTGACATACAGAAAAAATAACGAGATTTCGTCTGCTGTTGAAGATGTAAAAGAAAAAAGCGAGCCTGTTTATGATTTTGTGTCCGATGATGTCCGTGAAAGAGTATGGGTTGTGTCTGACAATGACACGATTGATTTTATAATCGCACAGTTTAAAAACATACCGTCTCTCTATATTGCGGACGGTCATCACAGAGCCGCTTCGGCCGTTAAGGTAGGGCTTCGCCGCCGTGAGCAAAATCCGAATTACACGGGAGATGAGGAATTTAATTTCTTCTTATCCGTAATTTTCCCGAGCGACGAGCTTCGTATTCTTGATTACAACCGAGTGATTAAGGATTTAAACGGACTTTCCGATGAGGAATTTTTGCTTGAACTCAGACATAAATTCGACATAGAAAAGCATGGGAAAAATGAGTACCGTCCCAAAAGAGCGCATTCCTTCGGTATGTATATGTCGGGTGAATGGTATGCTCTCTTCGCTAAATCTGAAATAACAAAGTCTTTGGATGCCGTCAAAAGTCTCGACGTATCAATACTCCAAGATAATGTCATATCACCTATACTCGGTATTGATGATCCCAGAACCGATAAGAGAATAGATTTTGTCGGCGGCATCAGGGGCCTTTCCGAGCTTTCGCGGCGTGTTGACTCGGGCGAAGAAAAGCTTGCGTTCTCCATGTTCCCGACAACTCTTGACGAGCTTATGAATATAGCCGATAAATCTATGACTATGCCTCCCAAATCAACTTGGTTTGAGCCGAAGCTTTTAAGCGGCCTTTTTATACATTATCTTAAATGATGCGATGTTTTTCGGCGGTGCCGAATGTATTCGCAAAGCTTTATACACGTTTGGTTACTTATATACATATAATTTAAAAAATATTTGTGTTAATAAGTAACACTTTTCGTATATTATCGAATAGTTTTATATAATAAACAGTATAAAAGTACAGGCGAGGAGGTACTTATTATGCTGGGAGAAAAAATGAAGCTTATTCGTAATTACAACGGGTATTCTCAGCGTCAAATAGCGGAAATACTGAAAATTGAAAGGTCTACCTACGCTTCGTATGAAACAGGCAGAAATCGGCCGGATATTTTTGCGGTTCAGCGCTTTGCAAAAATCTTCAATGTCAGCGTGGATTATATTTTAAGCCTTGACGATATCAATATTTATCGCTTGCGCGATCAAGCGACCGATTATGCAAAGCGTCACAAAAAAGAAAGCGTCATTTCACAGCTTTCATCCGATGAAAAAATTCTGATAGGCCTTTACCGTCAGTGCGACGCAGGTACGAAAAAATCAATTCTTGAGGATGTTCGTAAGGCTGAACTTGAGACCGACGAATAATGAAATCCGTTCGCGGTAAAATTTAAGAGTTTAAAGGGAACCGTAAAGCTGTTTTTACGGTTCCTTTATCTTTATGCGATGGTTTTTGCGTTTTTTTCACAGTCTTTAAAGAATTTGTGAGAAAAGGGGTGCAATAATCGTCTTCGGCTGATATAATTGTATTGGTTTAAGTTGGAGTTATCACAGCTTTTGCGATAAAGAGACGGAAAACCGCGCTGCAACGCTTTGTGCCGGAGCTGTACGTTAGGCAAAGTGTAATTTAAAAGCAGGAGATGAATATATGATTTCCGTTGCCGTAATAGGAGGCGGTGCCTCTGGTATGGCGTTTGCCGTAGCCTTAAAGCAAAAAAGACCCGATATTGAGGTTACCGTTTTTGAGAAAAATCCGAAGGTGCTGAAAAAGATACTTGTGACAGGCAACGGCAGGTGTAATATCTTGAATTTTGACGCAGTTGCCAAGAATTACTTTGAGGCATGCGAATTTGTACGCCCGGCGGTAGAAAAATATACTCCGAAGAAAACAGAGGCGATTTTTCGCGATATGGGTTTGCTTTTGATGAGCGAGCAAGAGGGCAGAGCATACCCGATTTCACAGACTGCCGCCTCGGTGGTGTGTGTGCTTTCATCTGCTGCCGAAAGAGCAGGTGTAAAGGTGTTTACAGACACACCTGTCAAAAGTATTAAGAAATCACAAGGCGGATTTGTAATAAATAATGATAAGAGCTTCAATTTTGCGGTTATTGCCTGTGGAGGTGCCGCAGCACCTAAGCAGGGGACGGACGGCAGCTCGTTTGAGTTGTTTAAAGCCCTCGGAATACGTGTGACAGAGCTCTCTCCGGCACTTACCGGAATATGTGTAAAGGATATGCCCTTTTCGCTCAAAGGACTGAGGCAATACTGCAAATGCACTGTTTTTTCAAACGAAAAAGAATATGTTGAGTCCGGTGAGGTTCAATTTAACGATTACGGACTTTCGGGTATACCTATAATGCAGCTCTCGCGCTTTATAGGCAAAAGTAAGGCTACGGCTACGCTCGATTGTTTGCCGTCGCTTACAAAAAACGAGATTACAGCTTTTTTGCAATCCCACAAGTTCCGTGAACCGTCGGGTGACGTGCTGTGCGGAATTTTACCGAGAGCACTCGCAAATTTTGTCCTTCGCGAATGTAACGTAAAAAAGGACGAGCCGTTCGCAAGCCTGTCAAGTGATAAAGCTTTACAAATTGTTTTCGCGATAAAATCACTTAAATTTTCCGTCACGGGTGTTCGCGGCTTTGATTTTGCCCAAGTGACTCACGGCGGAGCGGCTCTTTCGGAATTTGATAATAATACTCTCGAAGCTAAAAAAGTAAAACATCTGTATGCCGTCGGGGAGGCGCTCAATGTTGACGGTCCGTGCGGAGGATATAACCTCGGTTGGGCCTGGTCATCGGCGTTCCTTGCAGCGGAATCTGTTTTGAAGGAGTTATAAATGATAAGAATAAATGAACTTAAATTGCCTCTCGATGAGGACGAGCAGGAGCTTTACAGGCTTGCCGCAAAAGCTCTTAAAATCGGTGAGAGGCATATACGAGAGCTGACAATCTGCAAAAAATCGGTGGATTGCCGAAAAAAAGACGATATTAAATTCATTTTCAGCGTCGATGTGGCTCTTGATATTGACGAAAAGAGGGTGGCTTCAAAAGCCGGCAACAGGGTTTCGTTAAGCGAGAAAAGCGTTTATACCTTGCCGCCCGTAAAACGGAAGAGTACCTTGAGACCGGTTATAGTCGGTTTCGGTCCTGCCGGTATGTTTGCAGCTCTGACCTTAACCGAGGCGGGGCTTTCGCCGATTATCATAGAGCGCGGCGAGACGGTGGATGAGCGCACCGCTTCCGTCCAGAGCTTTTGGCGGACGAGAGTTTTAAATCCCGAGTCGAATGTGCAGTTCGGCGAGGGCGGTGCAGGCACTTTTTCGGACGGTAAGCTTACCACGGGAATAAAGGATAAGCGTTGCCGCCGTGTGTTTGAAAAATTTTGCGAGCACGGCGCACCGAGCGAGATTATGTATTCCGCAACTCCGCACATAGGCACGGATCGTTTGGCGGGAGTTGTAAAAGCCATCCGCAAAACGGTAGAGGAACGCGGCGGAGAGTTTATGTTCAATACAAAGCTCTGTGACCTTATAATTTATAACGGTCACATTCAGGGCATTACGGTTTGTCACAAGGATGGAAGCAAAGAGGACATTGAAACCGATACCGTTATCCTCTCGATAGGGCATTCGGCTCGTGACACGCTCGAAATGCTTCGCTTAAAAGGCATTGATATGATGCAAAAACCGTTTTCGGTCGGAGTGAGAATAGAGCATAGGCAGGAAATGATAAATAAAACCCAGTACGGTAAATTTGCTTCGCACCCAAAGCTCAATGCCGCAAATTATAAGCTTGCCTGTCATCCGCAGGGCGGCAGGGGCGCATATACGTTTTGTATGTGTCCCGGCGGAACCGTGGTTTGCGCGTCAAGCGAAGAGGGCGGAGTTGTTGTAAACGGAATGAGTGAATATGCGCGAGACGGCGAAAATGCCGATTCAGCATTGCTTGTCGGTATAGAACCGGAGCTTTTTCCGAGCTCGGACGTGCTTTCGGGAATGTATATGCAGCGCGAAATAGAGCGTCACGCATTTAAAATGGGCGGCAGCGACTACACCGCTCCTGCACAGAAGGTCGGAGATTTTATGAACAATCTCGCATCTTCTTCGCTCGGCAGCGTAAAGCCGACGTGTCCTACGGGAGTAAGGCTTACCAATCTGCGCTCGCTGCTCCCTGCTAAGGTTACGGAAACAATACTCGAAGCACTGCCGAAAATGGACAAAATGCTTCCGGGCTTTGCTTCAAATGATGCTCTTTTCACAGCACCCGAAACGCGAAGCTCATCTCCCGTGCGCATCATCCGAGACGAGCTTTTCCAGTCGAATGTGCGAGGCCTTTACCCATGCGGCGAGGGTGCGGGATATGCAGGCGGAATTGTGTCTGCCGGCGTTGACGGTATCCGCTGCGCCGAGGCTGTATTGCTCGACGAGGGCGAGGGCTGGTAAAGCGAAACGTAAAAAATAAAGGATGCCTGTCATTGTGATAGGCATCCTTTACTATATTGTAATATTTTATTTTTTTCCGGAGGAATGAGCTCTTCCGTTTTCGGTGCGACGCTTACTCACCTTTTTGCGGCGAAGTGTGTCAAATACGATTTCAAATATGATAAGTGCTATTACAACAAGCACTACCGCAGTAATTCTGCCGGGAGTTACTGTTTTTCCGTTGTCGTTTTCGGTGCGGTCGGCAAGTGCTTCCATCGCAAGCCTGAGCGAATAATCGGCCTCCATAAGCTCCGACTCCGACATCGACGATGAAAGTGTGCTCTTAGCTTCCGTAATAGTCTTTTTAAGCTTGTTTGCTGTTGATGTGCTGCAAAGAGCGGTGTCTGTCGCCTGAGCTTTTTCAAGATCCGATGTGAGACTCGTTTTATAGCTCTTCACCCTTGCGCGGTATGCATTAAATCCCTCAATATCGTTTGTGATAATTACCGAGAACCCGCGTTTCGTTATATCGTTCCACCCGGTAGGATTATCTTCTCTGCCGCCGCAAATATCGCTGTTTGTCATATCGATAACAGCTCTTCCGGCGTCTTTGAATTTGGATTGAACTCCGTCTTTGAATACGGAGTTGTACGGATTTTTAGCTGAGAGAAGCGTGCCTATGCAGCCTGCCGAAAGCGTCTTTGAAACATAACTTTTGGCATTGCCGTTTTTTGCACTTGAGGATATTACGAGCGGCATGACGGTTTTTGAGGCAAGCCAAGAGGAGATTTCCTTTTTGTCACCCGTAGCTAAAATTATTGAATTTGAAAGCGCGTTTTCGCTTGCGAGTATGTCGTAAATCTCATCTCTGTATTCCCAGCCGTCCGCAATCAGCAGCATTGCGTTGCCGCCGAGATACTGTATGGCTTCGGCGAGGGTCGGTATTTTGCAGGATGTTATCGGCTCGTGCAGGCTGCCCGTGCCTGCTCTCAGATGGTATGTCGAAAGCTCGTGATATCCCACGTTGCCGATGTCCTTGTTTACGGTATTGCCGAGCTTATCTACGCACATTCTCGAGAGATTGCTGTCGGCCATAAGCACCACGTATCCGTCGGAGGTTTTTTTCACCGAAACATAAACAATGTCGGCACCCTTTTCTGCCGCCGCTGCAACGGCTTCGGCGGAATTTTCGGGGAACTTGTCGGTGTCGCCGTATTTTGACACGCAAATCAGCTCGCCGTCGGACTTTTTGAATTCGTTATAAATCGATTCACTCTTTGCTTCGCCGTCGCTTTGATTACTGTCCGCAGCAAAAGAAAGAGCCGGAAAAGCAAGCGTAAAACAGGCCGCCAAAATGAGACTTATCAGTTGTTTTGTAAAACTTTTCTTCATAATTATATCTCCGAAAAAGCTCTGAAATTATTTTTTTCTGTAATATTATATCAAAATTTTTGGGGCAATACAATAGATATAATTCTTTATTTTGACCATTATAAATGCGGTTACACAACATTTTGTGTCAAGCAAATTCTTGCACAAATTTGTTAGTTAAATTTTTACTTAATTCTCCTTGCCTCAAAAAGAGGTTTGTGCTAAAATTAAGTTCATTTAAGGGGTGCGGGTTTGTAAATTATTGTAGGAGATGAGTATATGGCTTTTTGTGACAGGCTGAGATTGCTGCGGCAGTCTAAATTGCCGCCGCTGACGCAGACTGACCTTGCAAATGCCATAGGGGTTTCGCAGCGTAAGATTTCCTTTATGGAAACCGGCGTTACCGAGCCTTCGCTGAAGGATCTTTCGGCGATATGCCGCTATTTCAGTGTTTCCGCCGACTATTTGCTCGGCTTGCCCGATGATATGGAGTATTACCGTGAATAAAAAAGAACTTGCTTTAAAGTGCGTCGAGGCTCTGAAAAAAGAGTATCCCGACGCTATTTGTTCTCTTACGGCGAGAACGCCGCTTCAGCTTTTAATAGCCACTCGCCTTTCGGCGCAGTGTACCGACGCGAGAGTTAATTTGGTAACTCCCGCTTTATTTGAATCTTATCCCACCCTTGACGCTTTTTGCGAGGCGGACAGGGAGGATGTGGAAGAGCTTATACATTCGTGCGGTTTCTATCATGGTAAGGCGCGTGATATAATCGGTATGTGCCGTATGATACGCTCCGATTTCGGCGGCGAGGTGCCGGATAATATCGACGACCTCATAAAGCTTCCCGGAGTCGGCAGAAAAACCGCAAATCTGATAGTCGGCGACGTATATAAAAAACCGGCGGTTGTCACGGATACGCACCTTATCAGAATATCCAACCGTATAGGGCTTGTAAACACAAAAGACCCGAAAAAGGTCGAATTTGAATTAAAAAAAATACTTCCGCTAGAGGAGAGCAATGATTTTTGCCACAGAGTTGTTTTGCACGGCAGAGAGGTCTGTACCGCGAGACGTGCGATGTGCGATAAATGTTGTCTTTCCGAATTTTGCAAAAAGAAAATCTGATTTGAAGGCATAGATATGTTTAATGTAAATCCTGCGCTGTACGGCTCCGTTTTTGCGGTCCCGTCCGTGCTGACAGATAAATATTTAAAGCTCGCATCGCCTGCCGCAATTAAGGTGCTGCTCTTGATACTGCGCAATCCGGGCGAGGATTTTACAGTCGATGAGCTGTCTAAAAGAATAGGATACTGTAAAGCTGATACGCTTGACGCCGTTGAGTATTGGGTAAGTGAAAATGTGCTTGTGAAAAACGGTAACGCTTTTACTTCCGAAACAGTTGAGCCGGTAAAGCCCGTCGACAGCGGCGTAAATGCGCAAAACAAATCGGAGCCGTTGGCTTCGTGTGTTGCCGTTCCAGAGAAGCGGCCACTGCCCGAAATTAAAATTGCAAAGCCCACGCTCGAGCAAATTTCAAAGCGTATGGAGGAAAGCGGAGACGTTCTTCGTCTTATGTCCGAAACGCAGAGCATTCTCGGCAGAACGATAGGCTTTGATATGCAGAGCACGCTTTTGATGCTTTATGATACATACGGCCTCAGCGTCGAAGTTATATTTATGCTGCTTGAATTTTGTGTGCATCAGTCGCGCTCGTCAACGGCTTATGTTGCAAAGCTCGGCAAGGTTTGGGCGGAAAAAGAAATAAACACGGTGGAGCTTGCCGCCGATTACATAGAAAAGAGCACCGAAGCCGAAAAAACCTTTTCCGTTCTGCGTGAACTTACGGGTATGTCAACTCCGCGGCCCACTCAAAAGCAGACGGAATACATTTTGTCGTGGCGCGCTCTCGGGTTTGAAGCTCCGATAATCGCAAGAGCATATGACGAGATGGCTGAGCGCACCGGTAAAATATCGTTTAATTATATGGATAAGATTCTCCTGAATTGGCATACGGCCGGGTACAAAACGCCGGAGGACGTGGAAAACGGCGAACGTCTTTTCCGTGAAAAGAAACAGGCGGTAAAGCAAAAGGGGACGTCATTCAGCATAGATGAGGCAATATCCGACGCAGGAATGGGTGTCGTGAAATATAAAAAGAAAGGCGTGAAGTGATTGAAGTATTCAAAGGAAGTTTATGAAAAGACTAAATCCGTTCTTGACTCACGCCGTATAAAAGCGGAAACCGATGCGGAAAAAAGGCGCGTTGAGTTTGCGAAAGTCCATCCGGAATTGCTTGTGATAGAGGATGAATTGACCAAAACCGGGCTTGAAGCCGTAAAAGCCGTTATCGGCGGAAGCGGCGACGTTAAAAAGACGGTCGAAGAGCTTATGAAGACTAATTTGCAGCTTCAAAAGGATCGTGAAAACCTGCTTCTGAGCGCGGGGGTGGATAAAAATTATCTAAAACCTCATTATACCTGTGAAATATGTAAGGATAAGGGCTACACGGACGGTAAGATATGCTCTTGCAGAACGGAGCTCCTCAAAAAGTTCGCAAGTGAAGAGCTGTCATATAAAACACCGCTGAAGCTCTCAAGCTTTGATGATTTCAGCCTGTCATATTATCCTACCGAGAAATACGGCAACGGCATTTCCCCGCGTGAAAGAATGAAAGGGGTATATGAGTTTTGCCGCGAATATGCCGCCGATTTCAGCACCGAGTCACCGAACCTTTTTATGTACGGAGAAACGGGTCTCGGTAAGACTCATCTCTCGCTCGCCATAGCCAACGAGGTTATAAAAAAAGGCTTCAGCGTAGTATATGATTCCGCCCAAAATCTGTTTACGCGGCTCGAAAAGGAGCGCTTTGGCAGAGAAGGCGGCAATACAGAGGATACGGTTCTCTATTGCGATTTGCTTATTTTGGATGATCTCGGCGCAGAGTTTGACACGAAATATGTCCTCTCCGAGATATACAATATAATCAACAGCCGTATTTCCTATGGCAGACCGACCGTAATCAGCTCTAATGCAGCTCTTGACGAGCTCACCGGGCTTTACGGTGCAAGAGTCACGTCGAGAATTATAGGTGATTACGAGCTGATTTTATTTGAGGGCAGAGATGTGCGCCAAATAAAAAAGCGCCTTTCAAAGTGAGCCTTTAATATACGAAAAATATTCCGACGCCGCCGAGACCTCATCGCTTTCGGCGGCGCTTTCCGTTTCCCAACCTCTGCTTCGGCTCTCGTCGAAAAGTGTGTGATACATCGCGTGGTTTTCGCGCAGTATATTTAATATGTCCTCACGCAATGGCTCGTCCGCGCATTTCATTGAGCATTCGTTATATTTTATCGAGAGCGACCTCTGAACAGACAATAGGCTCAAAAACAGTATTCTGTTTTGATTGTTTTGCTTCTCTTTATTCATATTTTACTTCCCGTTCAAGATGTTCAAAAGTGTGTTGTAATGGTTAAGGTGCTGTGATGCTGCCTGCTCATAAAGCCCGCGAAGCACAGCGTCGTTTGTATTTACGGCGCCCTCCTTGAATTTCATCACGGCAGTAGCCTCCATCGGCAGACATTCTTTTAATATTTCGAGGGTGCTGCTTAAAATCATAGTGAAAATCTCCGTTTCTTATTAAATTCGGTATAGCAAGCATTTAAGACTAAGTGATTCCCTGCATTTCTGCGGAGAATCACTTTTTTCTTGCTTAACGCATCGTTTGTCCGAGCCCGAAGCTTACGGAAAGAGCCCTGTTTACCTTGTTCATTTCATCCGTAGGCAAGTTTCCCATACGCTCTTTAAGACGTTTTTTGTCGAGCGTTCTGACTTGCTCAAGCAAAACGATGGAATCCTTTTGCAGTCCGCAGTCTACCGCATCGACGCTTATGTGTGTCGGAAGCTTTGTTTTGTATTTTTGGCTTGTTATTGCCGCCGCAATCACTGTGGGGCTGTATTTGTTGCCTACGTCGTTTTGAACTATAAGTACCGGCCGTATTCCGCCTTGCTCCGAGCCTACCACGGGGCTTAAATCGGCGTAATAAATATCGCCGCGCTTAATATTCATTTCCTCACTCTCCTGTTTTAATTCCCTTAAGCAAGCGAAGCATAATTCAATACGGCTCTGAGCTGCCGCGCCGACCTGTTTTCGGCATAATGGGTTTTGCTATCTTGCTCAATATAATTTTGCCCATAAAAGGAAACTATAAACATATAAACCGAATTTAAGGCACATATTTGAAAGGCGGAGATTTTCCCTCAGCACATAATATGGCATATGACGGCAAAATGTGCCGCAAAACGCGGAATATAACTTTACAGAGATTTTACATATGCAATACAACAAATTTTACCGTTCGCGGATAAAATGAAATATAAGGCGGCAGTCTTGCAACAAATGTAAAAACAGATTATACTAAGAATCGAAAAAGGCTGCAAAGATAAAATCTGCCGATAGGAGAAAAATATGATTTATCTTGTTGAGGACGATAAGAGTATAAGAGAGCTTCTTGTATACACTCTTAATAATTCGGGACTTCCGGCAAACGGATTTGAAAAACCGAGTGAATTTTACAGAGAGCTTAGGGCAGATGATGCAGATCTCATTATACTTGATATAATGCTTCCCGAATGTGACGGGCTTACAATGCTTAAAAATTTGAGAGCCGACGAAAAAACGAAGCACATCCCGGTGATGATGCTGACCGCCAAGGGCTCGGAATACGATAAGGTTGTGGGGCTTGATATGGGCGCGGATGATTATATGACAAAGCCTTTCGGAATGATGGAGCTGATAGCGAGAGTCAAAGCTCTTTTGCGCCGCACAAAGGAGCCGGGTAAGCATGACAACGGCAATACCCTTAATATCGGCTGTCTCAGTGTTATTCCATCTAAGTATTCCGTCAAAGTAGGCGGCGAAAAGGTGGTGCTGACGCTGAAAGAATTTGACCTTTTGTGTTTGCTTTTGCAAAATAAGGGTACTGTTTTCACGCGGGATAAGCTTCTAAATAAAATTTGGGGATATGACTTCGACGGCGAGAGCAGAACCGTGGATGTGCACGTCAGAACCCTTCGCCAAAAACTCGGCGAAGCGGGGAAATACATAGAGACCGTTCGAGGTATTGGCTATAAAATAGGGGACTGAACCGAATGAAAAAACGAATTTCTCACTCCGTGTTTTTTGTGTCGCTTGCGGTAAATATTTGCTGTGCTACGCTGTCGCTTGCCGTTCTTTATAATCGCTTTAAGGCTGATGTCGGCTCCGCCGGCGCGGAGGAGCTGCCCTCGGATTTTCTTTTGGCAGTGCTTGTTTCCGCGGTAATATCCTTTGCCGCCGCGCTTTTTACGGCGCGAGTAGTGTCAAAGCGAACCTTAAAAGAACTCAATGACATAAATTTGGACGACCCAAACGACAGTAATTTCGGCTCGGAGCTGTCTTTGCTGTTCTATAAAATCCGCAGTCAGAATTCGCAGATTCAGTCGCAGTTTCGAGAGCTTGAACGCAGTCAGCAGGAATTTAAAATGATAACCGAAAATATGTCTGAGGGTCTTATAATAATCGACCTTAAGCACAGCATACTTTCGTTTAACCGCAGCGCAAAGCAGATATTCGGTGTTGAAAATATTAAAAAGCATGAAAATGTTTTTACAATAAATCAAAGCGAGCGGTTTGAGGCTGCGGTAAATGCCGCACTTTCGGGCAGACACGGTGAATTGACCATGAAAATGCACGACAGAATTTACAGCGTTTTTGCAAATCCGGTAGTCAACGGCGAAAAAATAGTCGGCGCGGTAATAGTTGTTCTCGACGTCACAGAGCGCGAAAAGGGCGAACAGTTGCGTCGCGAATTTACGGCAAATGTCTCGCATGAGTTAAAAACTCCGTTGACATCGATTTCGGGGTTTGCCGAGATAATAATGAACGGCATAGCAAAGCCCGAGGATGTAAGACATTTTGCGGAGAACATATACAACGAGAGCGCAAGACTTATAACGCTTGTAGGCGACATCATTAAAATTTCACAGCTTGATGAGGGACTTGTCGGAGCGGAAAAAACTGATGTTGATTTGCTTGAGATAGCCCGAAAAACGGCAAATTCCCTGCAAAGCGTCGCGTCAAAAAACGATATTACGATAAGCGTTGCCGGCGAATCGTCGTGCGTCAAAGGAGTTTACGACATAATTGACGAGATGGTTTATAATCTATGTGACAATGCTGTCAAATACAATCGCCCGGGCGGAAGCGTCAATATTACCGTAGAGAATAAAACGATTACGGTTGCAGATACGGGAATAGGAATCCCTCTATCCTCTCAGCCGAGGGTATTTGAGCGCTTCTACCGTGTTGATAAAAGCCATTCCAAGGAGATAGGCGGCACGGGGCTGGGGCTTTCGATAGTAAAGCACGCCGCAATATATCACGGCGCAAAAATCGACCTTGAAAGCGTCGAAAACGTCGGAACAAAAATTAAAATCAGCTTTTAGACAAAAAAGCAGCTGTAAAACCCGAGATTTTACAGCTGCTTTAATATTGCGGATTTAATCAGTCTTCGTTTTCTTCCTTGACCTTATCTATGATTTCCTGAGGAATAGCCTCACCGTGCTTTACAACAAGTATGCAAAGTATTGAGAGTATAAATGCTATCGGGCAGTAATAGAACAGTGACAGATATGTGCCTGTAAACATACGAACTATGCCGTAGATTATGGGCGTAGCTATCTGTGCCGAGAATGTAGCGGTGTAGTAGTAGCCGGTGTATGTGCCTACTTTGTCAATGCCGCCGATTTCAAGCACAAGGGGAAGCGTGTTAACGGTTATAAACATATTTGCCGCGCCGCCTACTATAAGAGCTACCCAAATAAGAGCACCGCTCAAAGCGTCGATGCCGAGTATATGTGTGATAAGGTAAGCCGCAAACGCGAGAACAAATATAAACAGACCTCCGAGTATGGTCTTTTTTCTGCCGATTTTCTTGCCGAGCCAGCCTGCCGGAAGAGCGGCGAGAGCGGAAGCGGCGGCAAAAGCGGTGGTCATTATGGTTGCCTGCGCTGTTGTCTTATGAAGAATTTCAGCCGCAAAAAGGGCAAAGAAAGTGGATATTGCGTTTGTTCCGCAGAAGAGGAAGAACAGACCCATAAGCATAAATACAAGGCTTCGTCTTTCGCCGGGGTTTAATTTCTCCGCCTTCATTCTTTCTTTTTCTGCCTTTTTAGCCTCTTTTTCGGCTTTGCGTTTTGCCTCTTCGTCGGCAGCCTCTGCCATATCGGCTTTAAGCTTTAAACGGCTGTCGGGCTCTTTTACGAAGAAGAGTATGACAAGCATACCTATTATCATAACTGCCGCGCCGAGAAGAAAAACATAGGGGAAGGTATCATACTCGTCAAATTCCGGAGATTTGGACGAAATGCCCGTAGCCGCGCAGTAAATTGCGGTGACTATGGTTCCGGCAAAAAGTCCGAGAGCACTGCCGATACCGCCCATAAGGTTAATGACGGCGTTGCCTTCGCTTCGAAGCTCGTTCGGGGTCAAATCAGGCATAAGGGCAACCACCGGTGCTCTCCACAGCGACATTACAAAAACAAACATAATTATGAAAAGCATTGTGAAGCCGAGTGAATTGAACTTTACGGCAATAATGGGAATTATCGCGAACAACAATGCGGAGATCGGCGCGCCGTAAACAACAAACGGGCGGCGTTTGCCTAATCGTGAATGAGTGTTGTCCGAGAGCTTGCCGAAGGTCGGTTGAAAAATTACTCCGAAGATGTTGTCAAAGGTCATTATTATACCTATGAACAACGGTACAAGGGTAATACCGCCTGCGGCTGTGCCTACGTCTTCGCCGTTAGCTTCCGCAAAGGACGCGAGAGCGGGAAACGCCTCGTTAAGCTTTGCGCTCCACGAAGTAATAGCGGCACTTTCGTTAAGGAGCCTGTTAAGTATCTTTGTTATGTATGGGTCATATATGGCCCACGCTATGGATGAGGCCATAAAGCCGAATCCGGTGAGTATTGTGTGCCAATAGTTCAGCTTGCCGTTGCTTTTGGCACAGAAATATTTACTTTCCATTTCATTCTCCCTTTCAAACTTGATAGCGTTTTTCCGAATACGGTATAACACTATCCATAATAATAACAAATTATTGCTGTGATTGCAATATTTGATTGTAGAAAATACACATATAACATAAATTTTATATATATTTATCAAAAGCGTTTTCCGTAAAATCAAAACCGATATTATCGCTTTTTTAATATTTATTGTCGTTTGATTGTTAATAAGTATTGTATTGAGGCGGTTTTTATGATAAAACTATATGTGCCGACGACATTTTACAAAAGGGGAAAAAGAGCTTGGAAATAAAACCGATAGCGCATATAAGAACCGATTTCGGTGAAAAATTCGGCATACCGCGTCAAAGCGGACTTTGCTCTCTTCTCGAGGGGAAAATAGTGTTCGAGCCGGAATTTGCAAAGCGTGAGAGCGTAAGAGGACTCGAAGAATTCTCTCATATTTGGCTTATATGGCAGTTTTCCGAAAACCCTCCGACGTCGTCGCTTACGGTTCGTCCGCCGCGTCTCGGCGGCAACAAAAGAGTAGGCGTTTTCGCATCTCGTTCCCCGTTTCGTCCGAACGGCCTTGGGCTTTCGTGTGTAAGGCTCAAAAGCATTGAGTATTCTTCCTCGGGTGAGCCTGTGATAAATGTTTTCGGAGCCGATTTATGTGACAAAACGCCGATATTTGACATCAAGCCGTATGTTCCGCTCTCCGACTGTGTGCCGGATGCTTTGGAGGGCTATACAAAAATGACAAAGGAACATATTTTATCGGTTCATATTCCCGAGGAGAAAGCCCTGCTGCTTCCGGAAAATAAGCTTGCGGCGTTAAAAGAGATACTGCAATTAGACCCGCGACCCGGATACGACGATTCGCCTGAAAAGCTGTACGGCTTGAGCTTCGCGGGATACAATATAAAATTTTCTGTTAAAAACGACGTACTGTGCGTTTCGGATATAGAAAAAATCAAGAGGTAGAAAGATTTATGGCAAATCCCATAGGGCATTTAAAAACCATCAACAAGCACCGCCACGCGGTAATCAAAAACTGTTTCAGAGCCGGAATACCGCTTCAGGGGCTTCGGCATGACCTCTCAAAGTATGCTCCGGTGGAGTTTTTAAACGGGGCTAAGTACTACGACGGCTCGCGCAGTCCGAACGAGCTTGAACGTAACGATAAGGGCTATTCGGAGGCATGGCTTCACCACAAGGGTAGAAACAAGCACCATTTTGAATATTGGACCGATTACAATCTCGCAAGAAAATGCGTAATGCCCATAAAAATGCCGCTTAAATATGTAATAGAAATGTTTTGCGACCGCGTTGCCGCAAGCAAAACATATATGAAAGACAAATATACCGACGCGTATCCGCTCGAGTATTTTGAGAGGGGCAAGAGTACTAGAAGCATTGACCCCGAAACTTCGGCTTTGCTTGAAAAGCTGCTTATTATGCTGCGTGACGAGGGCGAGAAAAAAACCTTTCGCTATATAAGAAAAGAACTAAAAAAGCACAAGGACTACTGAAACAGTCCCTGTGCTTTTTTGATAAAGTCGAGCGCGTTATGCGCTTTTTGCTGATTTGCGGTTTAAAAAGAACATTGCGGCCGCCATGGCTATTATGATAACGTAGCCGATAATACTTAAAACATCCGGTACCTGACCGAAAACGAAAAGTCCGAGTAGGGAAGAAAAAACTATCTGCGAATAATCATAAACCGAAATATCGCGCGCCGGAGCATAAATATAAGCCGCCGTTATGGTATATTGACCGCCGGTTGCGGAAAGACCGGCAAGGAGCAGATAAATCAGTTGTAAGGCTGTCATCGGTTTGTATTCGGCTATCATAAACGGCAGAAATACCAAGGTGGAAAATGCCGAGAAGAAAAACACTATAAACGAGCCCTCAACCTTTTCCTGACCGAGCTTGCGAACCATTGTGTATGCAATACCGGCTCCAAATCCGCCGAGCAGACCTATAAGAGAGGGGATAAGCTCCGCATTTCGAAACGTCGGCTTTATAACAAAAAGGCAGCCGATGAATGCAGCCAATACTATTATTGCCTTTTTCGGGCTTATCTTTTCCTTCAATATTAAGAGGCTTCCGAGGATCGCAAAAAACGGCGACATCTTATTAAGTATCGACGCATCTGCGAGGACAAGCTTTCCTATCGCATAAAAATTACATACTATGCCGACCGTTCCGAAAAAAGCGCGCAGAAAAAGATATTTTACAGCACTTTTCGGGACAGTTATTTTTTTGTGCTCTTTTAAAAGAACGGCCACGGAGAAAACGAGCGCGACAATATTTCTGAAAAAGCTCTTTTGCGTTGCCGGCAAGTCACCTGAAAGGCGCACAAACATTCCCATCAGTGCAAAGCAAAACGCCGAGGCTATTATCAGGATAATTCCCTTATTTGTATTATTTAACTTTAATCTTTCCATAACTTATAGGGTATCACGTCTGAATTTTTAATCAAGATGTATTTATTACAAATTTCTTGCTTTTTCGCTCCTGTTATTTTACAATGAAATTAATCTGAAACAGGGAGGAATAAAAAATGTCAAAAATCAATTACAACGGACCCGATGTCTTTAAACCGCTCAGTCCCTGGGCTTATTTCGGTTTGTCAATTCTGTTTTCGCTCCCGGTGGTGGGATTTATTTTCCTTATCATCTTCAGCGTGAGCGACGCCAATATCAATCGCAGGAACTTCGCGCGTTCGTATTGGTGTATCTATGTTATAATAGCCGTTGCGGCGGTTGTTGCGGTAGCCTCCGGCGTTACACTCGGTTCTCTCGAAAATATGATGGCGGCGGTTCATCCGATAGCCTGACGAACTGTGCCATATTCGGTGCAGCAATAAAAATCGACAATAAAAGCGACTGCAAAAGCAGTCGCTTTTTATATGTTATTGAATTTTTAAAAACGAGGGTCAGTCTATATCGGCAGTAAAGTCAACATACCATTGGTGACCTATTTTAACGAGTGTTATTATTTCGGGGTGCTCTGCGAATTCAACGTTTTTCTGTGCTATTGCGTCTTTGTCGCCGACGCCTGAGAGCACTTTCACCGTTTTGACTTCAGCTACCGCGGAGATGTCGTTTGCGGAAATTCCGAAATGCTCATAGGCGGCCTTTTGACTGCTTGTAAGCGATGATGTGTAAGCCTTGACTTCGTCATCATCGTATTCACGTACGAGAGACGTGTCGGCGGTTATGGTATAACCGGCGTTATATTTTTCATCATCATCAGAGAGAACAGCCTTGTTTTCCCCGAGATAATAATCTGCATATTCTTTGCCCTTGCCGTAAAGCACCTCGCAGTTATAAGCGTATTCATCCATATATGTGCCGAGGTTCCCTTCAAGTGCAGAGAACATATCATCGGTTGTAAATGCCTTGTTGCCGTATATTTCCTCGTAGCAGGGAACATATGCCGCAAAATATTCCGAAAACAGCTTGTCATAATTTTCAAATCCGTAGAGATCGACAAGGTCTGTAAATACGGGGTACATTCTGTCGAGAAGAAGTGTGAGCTTTTCGCCCTCTTCCTCGGCAGTCATTGCGGGAGCCGTGGCATTTTCGTCGATGTATTTGTCCATATAGTTCTCGGAGATGAAATTGCCGAACTTGGTGTTTTTTATAAGCACGGTATATTTAAGAGCGTCATAGCCGTCGTTTTCGGCGGTGTTTTCAACATACTGCTCGGCGACCTTTTCGGGTGAGAACATTATGTAATTGTTTTTATAATACGCGGTGACGAGAACCGAGAATAAAACGATTATTGCGATTACCGAAACTATTGCATACGTTACGTCAAATTTCTTTGTGGGACTCTCGGGCTGCTTTTCGTATTCGACCTGTGGCTTTTTCTTTTTTTCTTTAACAGCCATTTTTATGCCTCCTCTCCCGCAGTTTTTAACGCAGCGGCTTTTTCGCGGCGTTCCTGAAGCTCTTTTGCTATCATATCACGCTTTTTACCGTTGAGGTCATAGAAGAATATCGGAATCATCTGCCCCAAAACGAATATTGCCGGTATTATCGTGTATATCATAAGGAATCTGTTAAGGGTTGTCTGTGACTGAGTGGCATAAGCTATATTTGCGTTTGTAGAGGTAACATAGCCCGCCCATACAACAAGCGCGGGACCGAAAGACTTTGTGAGGGCGGCGGCAACCTTTGAGAAGAAGCCGAAGCCTGCGTAGCAAAGCCCCTCTTGACGCTTGCCGGTTTTCCATTCGATTTCGTCAACGCAGTCGGCAATCATTACGTTGGGCGTAAGATTGGTGTTGCCGTGCTGAAGTCCGACAAAGAAGTTAATGATAAGGAACGGTATTGTGAGCTCCTTGGGAACAAAGCCTATTGCCTTTGATACCAAAAACAGTACCGTGAGCGAGAGTGCGCCGTAAAGGCAGCATACTATGTAAACCTTTTTGGTATCAAGCATTTTAAGGAGCTTTTTAACTATAAGCATGCCTACCGCCGTGCCTATGCCCATAGGCAACAAAAGTGCTATTTTGAGGTCCTTTGAGCCGAGCAGGTAAACTGCTATGTAGAGGCTTACGGTGCTGTATACGCCTCTGCCGAAGCCGGTGAATTTCGTAAGCGAAACCATAAGGAGGTTTTTATTAGTGAATACGAATTTAAGGCTCTCTTTAAGGCTGACTTTTTCCTCGGTATAAGGAACTCTCTCTCGGTTGTTGGGGAAGAATATCATCGTAAAGAGAACGCAGCCGAGCGCGCAGACCGCCGTTGAAATCACAAGGTCAAGGCCCTGACCCTCTGCAGTTTTATACTGCTGCTTACCCATTATGGCTTTCATGGCAAAGCCCACGGCAGGCAAAACCGCCATACCGCCGGACTGACCGATGGCTTTAAATATACTTGCTATTGAGATTGCGTCGCCGCGCTCCTCGGGGTTCGGTGTACAGCACGCGCCGAAGCACCCGGCGGGACTTTCTACGGCGCACGCCGCCGCCGTGTAAAGAGAATATATTATAAACATCCAGGCAACCGCAAGCTTGTAATTGCCGGTTTTGGGAGCAATAAATACGAGCATTGCAACTATTGCCATCGGGACAACGCCGAAGCCTATCCAAGGACGGATTTTGCCCCATTTGGTTCTCGTCCTGTCAACGAGATAGCCTATAACAAGCTCGCAAACCGCGCCGACTATTCCGGCAAAGCCGAATACATAGGCGAGCATTTTGGTTATGGAGGCTGGGTCTATACCGCTTCCCTTAAATGCGAAATCATTGAAGAACGTATAGGTGTAATCGGGCATCCAGCCTGTGAGAAGACTGACGCCGAAAAGACCTATGCCGAAAGTCCATATTTCGGACTTTCTCATGTACCTTTTCATAAAAGACCTCCTTAATAAAAAGAAAAGGGTGCCGAAGTGTCAGCACCCTTCAAAGACATAACAAAAATTATATCCCAAAAAATAATATAATTCAACTGATATATTTTACAAAAACGGCAGTAAAAATTTTACAATTTAATGCGTTAAAGAGCGGCAAGCTCTTTTTCGTCTCTTTTGGGAGACGGACGGCCTGTGTTTTCGTAGAAGGTTGAATTTGCGGGAATTACAAAATTCAAAGCGGACGGCATTATTTCAAATGTGCTTTCCTTAACGTACTCGCATTCTCCGTCAACATTTACTGCGGCAAGCTCTTTGCTTTCTATATGCATTTTTTTACCGCGCAAAAATGTGGTAAAATCCCAATCGAGATGCTCACCGCGCTTATATGCGTTTATGAGCCCCGCAAGCTTCAATCTGCCTACGGTTTTACGGACTATTATAAAGTCGAGCAGGCCGTCGTCGGGAATGGCTTTCGGCGCACCCATATATCCTCCGCCGTACCAGCGCGAATTTCCGCAGAGCGCAAACAGCATTGTGCCCTCTATTACCCTGTCGTCGTCAACGGTTACCTTAAATTCGCTGTTGAGGCGCTTGCCGAGACAGTAGAGGAGCGACGCGGTATATGCGGCTTCGCCCGTTATGAGCGGAATTTTTTTGAAATAAGCCTGCTTTGCACAGACCTCTGCGTCAATTCCCATTGAGCACTGATTAACTGCAACCTTATCGCCGCATTTGATGAGGTCAAGCTTATGTACGCTGCCGTTTACCTGCGAATCAAGGTTTGTGAGGTCTTCTCTTTTTCCGAAAAGTCTTGCAAAATCATTACCCGAGCCTAAGGGCAGAGACGCGACCTCGGCGTTCGGGTACTTGTATGCTCCGTTTACGACCTCATACAACGTGCCGTCACCTCCGCAGGAATAAAACCTTACCGGTTCGCCTCGCTTTGCGATTTCCTCAACATATTTCATTCCGTCTCCGCTGAATTTAGTGACGTAAAGCTGAGCGTCAAGCTTATGTGTTTTACAGTAGCTGTTAATGACCGGGATTATTTTTTTCGCGGCTTTCCCTTTACCGGCAGTAGGGTTAATTATAAAAATATGCTTCATAATAACTCTCCAATTATAATACAACTTAAAAAAGTAAAATGCAGATTTTATTTAAAGTAAAAATACAACTGACATTTAATCATGCCGTTATATAGCTTACGCCTTTTATCCGCTTTTCTGCCGAAGGACTCTTCAAAAGTCTCCGACGGGCTTATTATGCTGTACGACCAACCGTGCTTTCTCGGAAATACCCTTCCCATTGACCGTATTAAATCGTCTACCTCCTTTTGTGACAGCATTCTTTCACCGTAAGGCGGGTTTGTGATAACCGTGCCCTTTTCGGATTTCGGCGCAAAATCTCTTATGTCCGCGCGTGCAAACTCAATTTTGTCGGCAACTCCGGCGCGAATCGCATTCTCCTTTGCCGTTTCAAGGGTTTGCCTGTTTATATCAAAGCCGTATGCTTTAAAGTCGCTTTCGGTAATTATTTCACTCTCTGCTTTTTCACGCTCGCTCTCCCAAATTTCATACGGGATAAACGGGAACCGCTCAGAGGCAAAATGACGTTTAAGCCCCGGAGCTATATTGTGCACAAGCATTGCGCCCTCTATAAGAATTGTTCCGGAACCGCACATCGGGTCGTAGAGAGTGTGGTACGGGCGCAGATGCGACAGAGCGCACATTGCTGCCGCAAGAGTCTCCTTGATAGGTGCTTCGTTTGCAACCGGGCGATAGCCGCGCTTGTGCAGGCCCATGCCGGTGGTGTCTATCATCAGGTGAACCTTGTTTTTCATTATCGAAAAATCTATCTGGAATTTTACGCCTGTTTCCTCAAACCATTGTACGTTATATTTTGTTTTAAGTCTTTCGACGATTGCTTTCTTGATTATCGACTGACAGTCGCTGATGCTGAAAAGGTCGGAATTTACGCTGTGGCCCTTGACGGGGAATTCGTCAAATTCTCCTATGAAATTTTCCCACGGGAGTGCCTTTGTGCCCTCAAACAGCTCCTCAAAAGAATGCGCCTCAAAGGAGCCTACGACTATCATTATACGTTCGGAAAATCTTGAGCGGATATTTGCGCGTGCTGCCAAATATTCGTCTCCCGAAAAGAACACTCTTCCGTTTTCGGCGGCGACGTTTTCCGCCCCCATTTTTTTAAGCTCGTCCGAAACAAGGCTTTCAAGCCCGAATATGCACGGAGCGGTAAAATTCATCTTCATAATTAGTCCTTTTAATATCAATGGTAGACTTTAGTATAATTGTTTAGCCTAAAAAAATCAATACCCACATATTGCGCTTAGGTTGTCAAGACTTGGCGAATTGCGTATTCTTGCTGATTTTACGGGATATTGATCAAACAAAAAAAGGCAGGGAAAAACCTGCCTTTTTCGGTAAATGTTTAAGCTTACTGCTCAACCTCGTAAACACTGACCTTTTTGCGGTCTTTGCCGAGTCTCTCAAACTTAACGGTACCGTCAACCTTAGCAAAAAGGGTGTCGTCGGAGCCTTTGCCGACGTTTGTACCGGGATGGATGTGAGTCCCGCGCTGTTTAACAAGAATGTTGCCTGCGAGAACGAACTGACCGTCCGCACGCTTAACGCCGAGTCTCTTGGATTCAGAATCACGGCCGTTCTTTGTGGAACCCATACCTTTTTTATGAGCGAACAACTGGATGTTTATTTTAAGCATTATTCAGCACCTCTTTCAATTTTGATGTAATTCGGATAAAGCTCGGAAAGCTCTTTTAAATGCAACTCAAAGCCTTTTAAAAGGTCATTTGCCGCCGCAGCCTCGTCTTTTGAGAGGCGAATTCCGAGAAAGCCGTCCTTTTCGATTATTTCGGGATTTAACAGCATTATTTCGGTCAGCGTATTGACGGTCATATAAGAAGCCGACGAAACCGCCGAGCAAATTATATCCTTGCCTATTTCGGCGCTGCCCGAATGACCGGATACGGAAAAACCCGTAATAATGTCACCCGAATAAACGAATTTTGCGGTTATCATTTTACTTACGCTTTGATGTCGGCTATTTCAACCTTGGTGTACGGCTGACGATGACCCATCTTGCGTTTCTCGTTCTTTTTGGGCTTGTAGGTGAAAACAACGACCTTTTTGCTCTTGCCGTTCTTAAGCACCTTAGCGCTTACCGAAGCACCGTCAACATAGGGTGCACCGACTTTGAGACCGTCGTCGCCGCCGACTGCGATTACTTTATCAAAAGTAATATCGGCATTTTCGTCTGCTGCAAGCTTTTCGATGAATATAACGTCGCCTTTTTCGACTTTATACTGCTTGCCGCCTGTTTCGATTATTGCGTACATTTTTTTACCTGCCTTAATATAGACTCGCTATCGGAGGCGGAAACTTCGCTTAGTAGTATGCGGACATACTGCCCCCTAATATGCGGCTATGATATTCTAACAGAACGGTATGGCTTTGTCAAGACTTTATTGGATTCTTTTCCGCTTGCCGGACGGTGTTGAAAAGTATGCGGCATTATGCTACAATACTATTTATAATATAATGTGAGGGAGCTTTTAAAATGCCCGAGAAGAAAAAGTCAATCAGCAACAATAAAAGCGGCGTTAAAAGCGGCAATTGCCCTCTTTACAAAAAATGCGGCGGATGCCAGCTCCAAAATTTAACATATGAGCAGCAGTTACGATACAAGCAGGTAAAGTGCATAAGGCTGCTCGGAAAATTCTGCCGCGTCGGCGAGATCATAGGTATGGAAAACCCCTATCACTATCGAAACAAGGTTCAGGCGGCTTTCGCTCTTGACAGACACAGCAATATAATATCGGGAGTCTATCAGTCATCGTCGCACAAAATAGTTCCCGTCACCGTTTGTATGACCGAGGACGAAAAAGCTGATGAGATAATAGGCACGATTCGCCGGCTTTTGAAAAACTTTAAGCTTCGCCCTTATAATGAGGATACGGGCAGGGGGTTTTTGCGCCATGTGCTTGTAAAGCGCGGCTTTAAAAGCGGCCAAATAATGGTGGTGCTCGTCACCGGAACAAGGGATTTCCCGAAGAAAAAGGACTTTGTTGCTACACTTTTGAAAATACACCCCGAAATTACCACCGTAGTGCAAAACGTAAACAATCAAAAAACAAGTATGGTTCTCGGCAACAGGAGCGAGGTGCTTTTCGGCGACGGATATATAACGGAGCAGCTCGGCGATTTTTCGTTTAGAATATCCCCGAAGGCTTTTTATCAGATAAATCCCATACAGACCGAGGTGCTGTATAATACGACGCTTGAATTTGCCGGGCTTACCGGTAAGGAAACCGTTATTGACGCATATTGCGGCACCGGAACGATAGGCATTTTTGCTTCGCCGAAGGCTAAAAAAGTGGTGGGTGTGGAGCTTAATCCCGACGCCGTAAAGGACGCACGCGTAAACGCAAAGCTTAATTCCGCCGAAAATACGGAGTTTTACAATGCGGACGCCGGCGAGTTCTTGGCGGACGCCGCCGCTTCAAACGAGAAATACGATGTTGTTATAATGGACCCTCCGCGCAGCGGAAGCACGGTAAAGTTCTTGAAATCGGTTGCAAAGCTCGCACCGAAAACCGTTGTGTATGTGTCCTGCAACCCCGAAACTCTTGCAAGAGATTTGATGTTTCTTGTCAGAAACGGCTATAAGGTCAAAAAAATACAGCCCGTCGATATGTTTCCGCATACAAATCATGTTGAGTGCGTATGTGCTTTGAGCAGACGGTAAATATTTGAAACTGAAACTGCATTTGAATGATTTTTGAGACTCGGCGTATAGTCGAGCCTCGTTTTTTGCGCTTTTCGGCGGTAAAAAACACTATTTGCCGTTGTGTTCGAAAATTTGGTTGCATTTATTGCCGAAAAGGCATATACTTCGATATACTGCGCTCATTTCGGGCGAAATGCTCGGAACCGGGTGTACGTTCAGAAAGCTCTATACCGAGGAGGACGGGAGCTGTAAGGGCGAGGCATTTCTTCGCTGTATCAACGATGAGGATTTGGCAAATGACTTGGACGCGCTGAAGGAAATAGCCGCCAAATACGAGGTGGAGATAGTCGTCAGAGACTCCGACAATGAGTATTATAAGCCCACTTCTCTTGAAAGCGCCGGCTATAAGTATGTCAGGAAAATCGTGCAGAGCGTATTTGACTACGCTGCGGCAGTTCCGTTTATTCTTCCTGCCGGAACGGATGCGAGAAGATTTACCGGACTTTCCGACTCGGTAATCAGATTTGCTCCCATTGACATTGACGGTCAGCAATATGCGTCGGTTCACAGCGAAAACGAGAACATAAATGTTGATAAAATTCCTTTGGCAGTAAAATTCTATAAGGAACTTTTGAGAAATTACAAATAATATTCTTAAACACACCCCGATTCGGCCGACAAACGCTCGACTGAACCGGGGCGCTTTGATTTTAACCGAAAACAGTGGGATTGAATTTACAGACAAAACGGGGTATAATGTAAAAAACAGGCAACGGTTAATAAGTCAGGAGGACTCTGTTATGAGAATAATAGATATTTCCAACGATATTTTGTCGGCAGAGGTTTACGAGGGCGATCCGGTGCCTGAGCTTATTAGTCTGGCTTCCCTGAAAAACGGGGACAGATACAATCTAAGCGCCGTCAATATGGGGCTTCACAACGGAACTCATATGGACGCGCCGCTGCATTTTATCGACGGTGCCGACGGAATCGACAAGGTAAAGCCCGACGCCTTTATAGGACCGTGTACAGTGCTTGAGGTTTCGCCGGGAATCATAACCGGCTCCGTGGTTGAGGAGTATTTTCCGCGCAGGGCGGAGCGTATACTTCTGAAATCGGGAGGCAGGGCGTTTATACACCGCAGTGCCGCCGACGCCATGGCGTATTTCGGATATAAGCTTGTCGGTACCGACTCTCTTGACGTCGAGCCGCCGCAGAGCGAAAACTATGAAACTCATAAGGCACTTCTCGGGCAAAATATAGCTGTCCTTGAGGGACTTGACTTATCGGATGTTGCAAACGGAGAATACTTTTTGATTGCGCCGCCGTTAAAAATAGAGTCGGCAGAGGCGTCACCCGTAAGAGCTATGCTTATAACCGACTATGTGTTTTGGAGCGGAAAGCCCGAAGCTTAAATTCCGGGAAAGGTTTTAATCATTTGAAAAAAGTTATAATTATAGGAGCCGGACCTGCCGGCATAACGGCGGCTCTCGAGCTTCTTCGCAGAGGCAAAAACGAATATGATGTAACGGTGCTCGAGGAGAGCGACTCGATAGGCGGAATTTCGCGCACGGTGAATCTTGACGGCAACCGTATGGATATAGGCGGTCACAGGTTCTTTTCAAAAGAGCAGCGCGTAAATGATTGGTGGCAGAGTATTTTGCCGCTTCAGGGCGCTCCGTCAAAGGACGATAAACTCCTAAAGCGCAAGGCGCATCTCGTAAAAGGCGGTGCCGACCCCGAAAAGACCGATAAGGTAATGCTCTATCGCCGCAGGGTGTCGCGCATATACTATCTTAATAAATTTTTCGATTATCCCGTGACGATAAAAATGGGAACACTTATAAATCTCGGGTTTTTAAGAACGCTCGAGGCAGGCTTCAGCTACCTTTTTGCGATGATGTTCAAAAAGCCCGAAACCTCTCTTGAGAATTTCTATATAAACCGTTTCGGCAAAAAGCTGTATTCGATGTTTTTTGAGGACTATACCGAAAAGCTTTGGGGCAGACATCCGAGAGACATTTCGGCGGATTGGGGCTCGCAGCGTGTAAAGGGGCTCTCGATAAAAGAGGTTTTGTCATCTGTTTTGCACAAGGGCAAGAGCGACGAAACATCGCTTATTGAGGAATTTAAATATCCGAAGCTCGGGCCGGGAGAGCTGTGGGAGGCTGCAGCCGGTGAATTTACCGAAAGAGGCGGTAAAATATTGAAGAATGTCTCCGTGAAAAGGATAAATGCTTCGGGTAACAGGGTTTTGAGCGTAATCGCCGATACGGAAAACGGCGAAAAGGAATTTACGGGTGATATATTCTTTTCGTCTATGCCCGTAAAGGACTTGGTAGGCGGAATATCCGGAATCGAAATCCCCGAAACGGTGAAAAGTGCGGCGGCGAATCTCCCGTACCGTGATTTTGTAACAGTCGGACTTCTCGTCGACCGTATGCTTCTTAAAAATAAGACGGATATTAAGACGGTAAACGACATTGTACCGGACTGCTGGATATACGTTCAGGATAAAAACGTAAAGCTCGGCAGAATACAGATATTCAACAATTGGTCACCCTATATGGTGAAGGAGCCGGAAAACACCGTATCTTTGGGGCTTGAATACTTCTGTGACGAGGGCGACGATTTTTGGAATATGCCCGAGGAAGAGTGTATAGCGCTCGCGTCCGATGAGCTTGTCAGAATCGGTGTTATCGACTGCGGAGCGGTTTTAAGCGCGCACCGCGAGAGAGTTAAAAAGGCATATCCCGCGTATTTTGATTCCTATAAGGATTTGCCGGAGATTATAGATTTTCTCAATACTCTTGATAATCTTTACTGCGTCGGCAGAAACGGCCAGCACCGTTATAACAATATGGACCATTCCATGATGACGTCACTTTTGGCTGTGGATAATATACTTTCCGGCAAAAATGACAAGAGCGCGATTTGGAACGTAAATACCGAAGAGGAATATCACGAGAAAGGCGATAGGAATGAATAAACAAAAAAGAGCGTCATGCTGCGAGCAATGCTCATATTACGACTATGACGAATATTCCGAAGAATATATCTGCTCTGCCAATATGGACGAGGATGAATTTATGCGCTTTATAAGCGGCCCGGGCTCATACTGCCCGTATTTTGACCCGTATGACGAATATAAAATAGTAAGCAGACAAAACTGATGTTTCACTCTTGCAAATCGAAAAAAATGTGTTATACTATTTAAGAAAAATTAATTCCGAAAACGCTGTGACAAAGACAGTAGGTATATATGATGCCGTAAAAGAGAGCTTGCGCCGTCGGCTGAGAGCGCATACTGCGGTTTATGTGCCGAAATTTCACTTTCGAGCGGTGCGGCTGAAAAATGCAGTAGGTCGCAACGGATTCGCCCCCGTTACGGGCGAGGGGAGTATAGGCTCTCTTGAAATCGGGTGGTTAAACGGTGTATAAATCTCCGTCCCTTTTTCGGGACGGGGATTTTTTTCGGAATTTACAGCTGAATTTAAGGCGTTGTACACGTGCTTTGCCCTGTACGCGCTATCCAGAAAGGATGATTGCATTGAAAGAAAAGCTTATGGAAATTCGTGAGCGTGCCGAAAAAGAGCTTTCAGAGCTTCGTGATGCTACCGAGCTTGAAAACTTCAGAGTTCAGGTGCTCGGCAAAAAGGGTGAGCTTACGGGAATTTTAAAGCAGATGGGTTCGCTTTCCGCCGAGGAAAGACCGAAGATGGGTCAGCTCGCAAACGAGGTGCGCGCGAGCATCGAAGCAATGCTCAAGGAAAAAACCGCCGAGCTCAGAAGCAAGGAGCAGGAGGATAAGCTGAAAAAAGAAACGATAGATGTTACGCTTCCCGGCAAAAAGCATGAAATAGGTCATAAGCATCCGCTCTCAATAGTCCTTGACGAGGTTAAGGATATATTTGTCGGTATGGGCTTCCAGATAGCGACTGGCCCCGAGGTTGAGTGGGATTACTACAATTTCGAGGCGCTTAATCTTCCGCCCGATCATCCGGCAAGAGATACGCAGGATACTTTCTATATCACGGAAAAAATGCTCCTTCGTACACAGACATCTCCCGTGCAGATTCGTGTAATGGAAAAGCAAGAGCCGCCTATAAGAATTATTGCACCCGGCAGAGTTTACCGCTCTGATGCGGTTGACGCAACACATTCGCCGTTCTTCCATCAAATCGAGGGATTGGTTGTGGATAAAGGAATTACAATGGGCGATCTCAAAGGTAGTCTTATGCAGTTTGCAAAGAGACTCTACGGCGAGGATACCGAGATAAGACTTCGTCCGCACCACTTCCCGTTTACCGAGCCGTCCTGCGAAATGGACGTTACATGCTTTAAGTGCGGCGGCAAGGGCTGCCCCATGTGTAAGGGCGAGGGCTGGGTAGAAATACTCGGCGGCGGTATGGTTCACCCGAAGGTGCTTAAAAACGGCGGAGTAGACCCGGAGGTTTATTCCGGCTATGCTTTCGGCGTAGGGCTTGAAAGACTTACAATGTTCCGCTTTAATATCGACGATATGCGTCTGCTCTTTGAGAACGACGCTCGTTTCTTAAATCAGTTTTAAGGGGAGGGTTATATAATGAATTTATCTAAAAGATGGCTTCACGACTATGTGAATTTAGATGTGTCGGATCAGCAGTTTGCCGATGATATGACTCTTTCCGGCTCCAAGGTTGAGTCCTTTGAGACCGAGGGTGCCGACATCAAAAACGTAATTGTAGGTAAGGTTGTATCACTCGTAAAGCATCCCGATTCCGACCACCTTTGGATTTGCCAAATCGACGTCGGAGCAAAGGATAATATACAGATAGTTACCGGCGCTCAGAATTTAAAGGTAAACGATGTTGTCCCCGTAGCAATGGATGACAGCTTCGTCAGCGGCGGGCATCATATTAAAAAGGGCAAGCTCCGCGGAGTTGAGTCAAACGGTATGCTCTGCTCACTCGGCGAGCTCGGACTTACGATTCATGATTTCCCGTATGCGATTGAGGACGGTATTTTCGTTCTCGGCGATGATTGCGACAAAACTCTCGGCAAGGATATACACGAGGCAATAGGACTTGACGACGTTATCACCGAATTTGAAATAACGTCGAACAGAGCCGACTGCCTTTCGATAACCGGCCTTGCAAGAGAAGCCGCGGCAACCTTTGACTCAAAGCTTGTTATTCCGGAGCCTGCGGTTAAAAAGACTCACGGCGACGTAAACGACTTTTTGTCGGTTGAAATAAAGGAGCCGTCGCTCTGTTACAGATATGCCGGCGCGGTAGTTGAAAATGTCCGCGTTAAGCCGTCGCCGCGTTGGATGCGCGAGAGACTTCGTGCATGCGGAGTAAGACCCATAAACAATATAGTTGACATTACAAACTTTGTAATGCTCGAATACGGTCAGCCGATGCACGCTTTTGACCTTCGCTATCTTGACGGTCACAAGGTAATTGTAAGAAAAGCGCTTGACGGTGAAAAAATTACAACTCTCGATGGCGTAGAGAGAGCTTTAAAACCCGAAATGCTTGTTATAGCCGACGAAAATAAGCCGGTTGCCGTGGCAGGTGTAATGGGCGGCGAGTATTCGGGAATTATGGATGACACAACCACCATAGTTTTTGAGTCCGCAATGTTCAACGGCGTTTCCGTAAGAAGAACCGCAAAGGCGCTCGGAATGAGAACCGAGGCTTCGGCAAGATACGAAAAAGAGCTTGACGCCACGGGCTGCCTTCGCTCGCTCAAGAGAGCACTGCAACTTGTCGAAGAGCTTGACGCCGGTGATATAGTCGGCGGTGTTGTTGACTGTGACCACAGCGATAAAACACCCGTTACTCTTCCGTTTGAGCCCGAATGGGTAAACAACTTCATAGGAATTGACGTATCGGCCGAGGAGCAGAAAAAGATTCTCGAAAAAATAGATTTCAAGGTTGAAAACGGCGTAATTACCGCCCCCTCATTCAGAAACGATATTGAGCATCAGGCGGATATATCCGAGGAAATCGCAAGGTTTTACGGCTATGATAAAATTCCGGACAGAGCACTTTCGGGTGTTGCCGACGGAAGATATACCGACAGGCAGAAGCTTGAAAAGCTCGTCACCGATGTTATGCTTTCGGAGGGACTTTCCGAGGTCTGCACATATACGTTTATAAGCCCCAAGCAGTACGATAAGCTCCGTTTGCCTGCCGATTCTCCGAGAAGAGACAGCGTAAAAATAATGAATCCCCTCGGTGAGGATACAAGCATTATGAGAACAACAGCCGTTCCGTCAATGCTTGATGTGCTCTCCAGAAACTACAACAACCGCAATCCCAAGGCAGCTATGTTTGAAATCGCCGTATCCTTTAAGCCGCGCGGCACAGAGGAGCTTCCCGAGGAGCCGAAGAACATTGTTATGGGTCTTTACGGCGAGGAGTACGACTACTTCACATTAAAGGGCGTTATAGAGGAGCTTCTCAGCAAAACAGGAATTACCGATTACGATATTGAACGCGTAACGGATGATCCGATACTTCACCCCGGCAGAGCGGCACGTATTACTGTCGGCGGCAAGACTCTTGCTCTGCTCGGAGAGGTTCATCCCGAAACGGCAAAGAATTTCTCCATAGGCACACGCTGCTATGTTGCAGAGGTTCCCATGGACGTTCTCTTTGAAAACAGAGGTGCGGAAAAGGTTTATACTCCGCTTCCGAAATTCCCGGCCGTAACACGCGACCTTGCATTTGTATGTGATAAGTCAGTACCTGTTGTCAGCCTTGAAAAAGAAATTCAGTCTGCGGTGGGTAAAACCCTTGAAAACATAACTCTCTTCGACGTTTACGAGGGCAATCAGATAGAGAGCGGCAAGAAGAGCGTAGCATTCAGCCTGAAGCTTCGCTCAAAGGATAAGACTTTGACCGATGACGATGCCGATTCGGCAATGAAAAAAGCGATTAAGGCTATTGAAAAGCTCGGCGCAACTCTCAGAAGCTGAGAAAAACAGCCGATAAAATAAAAAAGACCCGACTCACGCTTTAAGTGTGAATCGGGTCCTTTTTGTGCTGATTTCAATTAAAAGAAAAAGAATTTTTTCTTTTTTCCGCCTGCTATATTGTGCTTGTCATCTATGCGTACCGTGGTTTTTAAGCTGTTCTCAAGCTCTAAAACAACAATTTCGTTTTCGTCCTTCAATATTGTTCCGGGTATGTAGAGCGATTCCTGCGGACCTATGTCCCAATAGCGACCGAGGCAGAAGCCGTTTATGAATATGTAACCCTTTTTAAGCCCTGCTGTGTGAACAAAGCAGTCTCCGCGACTTGTCGTTTTAAATGTGCCGCGCATAAATGTCGGTGTGTCAAGTCCCTTTGTGTCCGTATACCGAAGCTTGTCGATGTTATCGAGCGGAAGGGTGTATATATCCCAATGAGAGAGAACCTGATAATTTATTCTTATCTGGTCTACGCCCTTTCTGTCAAGAAGGTGCGGACCGTAATTTACTCTGCCCATGGCCTCTACCAAAATATCAATGTCATTTTCACCGGACAAGCCGTGGAGGTCAATGCATTGCTTTTTGTCGTTTCTGTAAATAACGCCCTTGTATTCCTTATTTACAAATACATATGCTCTGTCGGCGAGGCCGTCAAGATAGAGCTCGCCGCCGTATTTTCCGACGAGATGATGATGATAGCAGATAAAGCCGAAGTTCTGACCGAAATGCTCCATGCTTTCGGGGCTTACGCTCTCGTGCTTTTCGCCGAGAGCCTCAATGTTATCGATAAATGCGGCGTATTTTGTGAGCTTGATGTCTCCCACGGTCTGGCGGAGCGGTTCCTGCGGAAGCTCTGTTTCGGGGAGCGACTGAGCACTCAAAAGCTCCTTGCGGACGGCATAATATTTATCCGTATAGCCGCCCCACTCATTCAAGAGTGCGTCGTCGTCGTAGCTTGTTATAGTCGGCTGATAGCATTTATCGTGATTTGCGCCTGCGGTAAAGCCGAAGTTTGTGCCGCCGTGGAACATATAGAAATTAAAGCTTGCGCCGCTTCTGAGCATATTTTTCAGCTCGGATACAACAGGAGCGGCAGCTCTGTGATGGTGCTTTTCTCCGAAGTGGTCAAACCAGCCGTTCCAAAATTCACCGCACATGCTCGGTGCCTTGAATCCCTGATATTCCTTGAGCTTTCTGAATGAAGCGGAGGCTCTTGAGCCGAAGTTTGCAACCTTGAGTATGTCGGGCAGAGTTCCGCCGCTGAGCATATCGTCTTGCGGACCGTCAGATGTAAAGAGCAGTTCCTTTACACCGCAATCTCTCATAAGCTCGGCTATGAATTTGAGATATTCCTTATCATTGCCGTAGCTGCCGTATTCGTTCTCCACCTGCATGGCTATTATGTTTCCGCCGTTTTCGTGGCAGAGCGGTAAAAGACGCGGCAAAAGCTCGTGATAATAATTTGAAACCGCGTCGAGATATGGCTTGTACATACAGCGAACACGCATATTTCTGTCTTTTAACAGCCATGCCGGAAGTCCGCCGAAGTCCCATTCCGCGCATATATAAGGACCCGGTCTTACAATAGCGTAAAGACCGACCTTCTTGGCCGTTTCAATGAATTTTACTATATCGAGTATTCCGTCAAAATCAAATTCGCCGGGCTTTTTCTCGTGCAAATTCCAACAGGTGTACGTTTCTACCGTGTTAAAGCCGGCTGCCTTTAATTTCAGAAGCCTGTCCTCCCAATATTCGGGAACGGTTCTGAAATAGTGTATTGCGCCTGAATAAATTTTCAGCTTTTCGCCGTCCAGATAAAAATCTTTTCCCTTATAAGTCAGCATAATATCCTCCGTTTTCTATGTAAAGCAAAATCAATTTACATAGTTATGTTGTGAAATTTCGCACCGATGAGCTCCGACAGATCTTTCGGGGACAGCTCAACCTGAGTGCCGATTTTACCGCCGCTCACGACTATTTTGTCAAGTGCCTCTGCGGCCGAATCTATTACGGTTTTAAACTGCTTTTTCATTCCTATCGGGCTGCAGCCTCCGCGTATATATCCGGTTATTTTGTTAATATCTTTAACGTGTATCATCTCAACTGATTTCTCGCTTACCGATGACGCGGCCTCTTTTAGGTTGAGTTCTTCCGCGACGGGGATTACAAAAACATAATGCTCTTTTGATTTACCCTCTGTTACAAGCGTTTTGTAAACAAGCGCCGGATCCTGACCTAATTTCTTTGCGACGCCGACTCCGTCAAACGGCTCGTTGTCGTTGTGCTCATAGTAATGAGCCGTATAAGGTATTTTGGCCTTGTCAAGTATTCTCATTACGTTTGTTTTTTGTTCCTTTGCCAAAGCTATGACTTCCTTTTGATGTTTTGTCGGCACAAGTTCGTGTGCTGCATTTGTTTATATATTGTACTAAAAAAACGGGACGATGTAAACATCGCCCCGAAAAAAGTTTGAATTTGTTTATTTATAAAGGTATACTCTCGCTTCATACGGACGTAAAGCGCATATGTCTTTTTTTGCCGGAGCGTCGTGGTAGTTTGAAATAAGTACTTCGCCTTTTGTAAGGTCAAAACCCTTCGGTGCGCGGAATGTTATAGTGTGGTCGGCAAATGAGCACACTATAAGAGCTTTTTGACCGTTAAAGCTGCGCTCATAGCAGTATATTTCGTTGCTTTCGTGGTAATGCTCCTCATAATCGCCGTAAATAATTATCGGATTTTCCTTTCTTACCTTTAAAAGCTTTCTGTAATAGTTGAGAATGGAATCAGGGTCCTTCTCCTGCTGTGCCACGTTTATTTCGGTGTAATTGGGATTTACGCCGAACCACGGCTCTGCCGTAGAGAATCCGCCGTATTCGCTCGAATCCCACTGAACGGGTGTGCGTGCGTTTTCGCGGCTTGTTTTATTTGCGATTTCAAGATATTTTTTGTCGGAGAATCCAAACTTCTTGAACAGCCTTTGATTGTTAAAAGTAACAACGTCCTTGAATTTGTCGATGCTGTCAAGATGGTTGTTGAGCATGCCTATTTCCTGACCCTGATAGATAAACGGCGTACCGCTCTGCATATAGCACATAGTGGCGAGCATTTTGCCGCTTTCGTTGCGGAATTTTTCATTGCCGTAACGGCTTATTATTCTCGGATGGTCGTGATTTTCAAGGTAAAGAGCGTTCCAGGCTCTGCCGTAGAGCTTTTTCTGCCAACGTGTAAATGCCGACTTCATCTTTTTGAGATTGAACGGCGTCGAAATTGTATCGGTCATAAAGCAGTCTGCCTGCATATGGTCAAAGCTTATCATCATATCAAGCTCTTTGTCCTGCCCCTCCGTAAAGCTGAGTGCGTCGTCAGCTCCGGTCATCGGAGATTCGCCGACAACAAAGCAGTCATAATGGTTGAGTACGTCATGGCGGAATTCCTTTAAGTACTCGTGAATATGCGGACCCTTGTTGTAATGTTCAACGCCGGTTGCTATGGGCAGAGGAAAACCGTTGGGCAGTCCCTCTTTTTTTGATATGAATGTGATTACGTCCTCTCGGAAGCCGTCTACGCCCATATCGAGCCAAAAGCGCATAATGCTCTTGACCTCTTCTCTTACCTTCGGATTATCCATATTGAGGTCCGGCTGTTTTTTTGCAAACACGTGAAGATAATATTCGTCAAGGCCTTTGTCATATTCCCAAGCGCCGCCCTCAAAGGTAGAGAGCCAGTTGTTAGGCGGACGCTTGCCGTTCTTGCCCTTGCCCTTGCGCCAGAAATAGTAATCGTGATAGGGGTTGTCAACGCTCTTTTTGCTCTCCTTGAACCAATAGTGCTCATCAGAGGTGTGGTTGACCACCAAATCCATAAGAACCTTAAGCCCTCTCTTATGAGCCTCGTCAAGAACCTTTTTAAACAAATCAAGGTCGCCGTAGTCAGGCGAGATATTTTTATAGTCGGAAATGTCGTATCCGTAGTCTGCGTTCGGAGACGGATATATGGGCGAGAACCAGATACCGTCAACTCCGAGACTCTTTATATAGTCGAGCTTATCAAGAACGCCGTAGAGATCTCCTATGCCGTCGCCGTTTCCGTCCTTGAACGAACGGCACCATATTTGATAGAAGGCATCCTCTTTATACCAAGTGTTATCCAATTTAAATACACCTCTCTGAATACAAATTTAATATTAGGATTATATCACATATATATATCAAAAACAATTATGTATTTTTTGTTAACAATGACGAGATAAAATGCACTAATTTATTGATAAAAGTGTATTTTTGTTTACACAAATTGACGTTGAATTTTTTGCATTTAGTGGTATAATACACAGATGTAAATAAGTTGTAAATAACGGTCTTTGATGACAAAAGGAGGCTTTTTTGTGGAAAATACATTGAGACGTATCGTAGACGCCGACAGAGCGTCAAGGCTCAGCGTCGAAAAGGCAAGAGAGCGCCGTGAAAATCTCTCCGAGGAGCTGTCCCGCCGCAAAAAGGAAATAGACGCCGCCCATAAAGAGAATGCCGAGGACGCCGTAAAAAAAGCGCGTGAAAAGGCTGAACTTAAGGTGAATCGTGCGTCGCTTGAGCTTGACGGTCAGACCAAACAAAAGTCAGATGCACTCAAAAAGATTTATGATGAAAACCACAATATGTGGGTTGAAAACATCGTTAAAGCCGTTATAGGCTGAAAAGAAACAAATTAACGAAAGGAGCGGCAGAAAATGAACTTTTCCGATCTGTCACAGAATGCCGTTCTCGCTAAGGCGAGAGCTATGTATGCCGGCACGCTGACAAATGAAAATTATGTTGATCTTGCAAACTGCCGCACCATCAACGAGGCTGCCAACTATTTAAAGGGCAGGACTTCATACAGTGAAGCGTTTGTTTCGGTACCTAATGTTAAAATACATCGCGCCCGTCTTGAGGCTGTTTTAAAGCGCTATATGCTTTCGCGTATAGCGTCGCTTTGTTCTTTTGAAAAGGCAATAGGTCAAAATCTCTATGAGATATTACTCCTCAGAAACGACATTGACTGCATAATAACCTGCGCCGATTATCTTGACAGCGACAATATAGGCGAATATCTTCTGTTTGTTCCGGATTTCTTTAAGGAACATTCGGAGCTCACCATGCTGCCCTTAGAAAGAGCACGTAATTTTGACGAGCTGCTGTCGGGGCTTCACGGTACAAGATATGAGAGCATAATCAAAAAGGCAATGAACGGCAAAACCGAATTTTCCGTTCAGCTTCTTGAGAATGTGCTTTATAATTATTTGTATACCGAAGCTTCGTCGATAATATGCGAAAAATATAAAAAAGGCAAAAAGCGCGATGAGCTGCTCGACGTCTTCCGTATGAGATCCGATATGAAGACCATCGAGAGTATTTACAGGCTCAAAAAATATTACGGCAGCGGCTCCGATATACATACAGGAAGCTTCTTTAATTCCGGAATCACCTCCTTTAGCGAAAAGGAGCTTGCGAGCCTTTTGGCGGCATTGTCTCCGGACGAGGTTTTGGAATTACTTAAAAAGACGCGATACGGTAAATATCTTCCTGCGGGCGATATGGTGATTGAACGCAAGACTGCAATAATGCAGCTTCGCATAAACGAAAAGCAACTTCGATATTCCACTCATCCCGAAACGGTGTTTTTGAGCTATATCGGGATAATGGAAAACGAAATGCAAAATGTAACCCATATCATAGAGGGCATCAGGTACTCGCTTCCGCCCGAGGAAATAATGAAATATCTGATAAAGTCGGATGATAAGTGATGAAAAAAGAGAAATTTAAAAGAGTCCGTGTGCTTTGCAGCGAAGACAGCCTCCGCGATGTTTTAGCGGCGCTGCTGTCGGGTAATTTCAAAAGCGAGGTGCCGGCAGCCAAAAACGAGGCCGCGCTTGATTTCAGGCGCGTCGAGGGCGACGACCCTTATGAAAAACCCATAAAACGGCTCTCTTCGGTGGCTAAATATGCCGGTTGGAAATATACTTTGCCGGAAAAGAAACAGGATTTGCCGCAGGACTTTGACTCAAAAACCGAAGAGATATACAATAAATACAAGAAGTTTAAACGCGATAAGCAGCTGCTCCTTGAGCAAAGAGAGGAGTGCGAGGAGGGCAAAAAACGAATTCGCCTGTTCAGCGGCCTCCCTGTGGATATTCAAGCTCTTACCGAGTGCGAATTCGTCAAGGCGCGCTTCGGTCATATGCCGAAGGATTGTCTTAAAAGGCTTCTTGAAATCCATAAGGATGACCCGTACATAGAGTTTTTCAAATCGTATGAGAGCGAGACGGATTGCTGGGGCATTTATCTTGTGCCGCGTTCGGATTTTGAGCGAGTGGATTCGGTTTTTGCGTCGATGCTGTTTGAACCGATAAACATTCCGTCGGCATCCGGCGAAGCCGAAAAGGTTGAGGAGCAGATAGATAAAAACATCGAAATTCTCAACCGGCAGATACTTGAAGCCGAGGCTCTTGAGGAATATTATTTTAAGTTGCATTTCGAGTTTTGCAATTCGCTTTATCACACGCTTGTGAACGAGTCCGAAAAATTTGAAATATTAAAGAGCGGACTTTTAAACAATAATTCGTATATCCTGTGCGGTTTGCTTCCGCTTTCGACAAAGGACGAGACGGAGCAAAGGCTCAAAGAGATAGACGGTGCATTTTATACAGAATCGGAAACAGTCAAGATTAAGTTGTCCTGACTGACCTTATAAAAACCGAAAGGAGACGGTAGGGGCTATGGCTATCGAAAAGATGAAGCTTGTCAAAATAAGCGGCAGCCTTACAAAGCTTTATGACTTGAGTGCAAGGCTTTGCGAGAGCGAGTGTTTTCATCCGGATTCCGCGGCGAAATACATATCTTCGTCAATGGGATTCGTACCGTTTGTTGATGACAATCCGTATGCCGGTGAGCTGTCGGAGCTTCGTGATATAGCGAAAGCTGCAAAATTTGATCTCGAATTTAAAAGCATAGAAGAAAGCGATTCGGACGTTGATGAAAAGGACGCGTCTTATCTTAAGGACGTTGAAAAAAAGGTTATAGGACTTTATGAGCAGCGAAGCTCGTTGCTCGACCAAAAGGCGGTATGCGAGGGCGGTATTGAAAAATATTCGCACTTTAAGGGCCTTGGTATTGACCTTGACCAGGTATCGCAATGCGAATTCGTCAAAATACGTTTCGGTCATATGCCGAAGGAGAGCTACGAAAAGCTGAAGACGGTGTTCAAAGATAATCCGTACGTTATGTTTTATCCTTGCTCCGAGGATAAAACGGATTATTGGGGCGCATATTTTGCACCGAGTGACAAGGTGAACGAGATTGACGGTATATTTGCTTTCCTCTTGTTTGAACCGTTTGAGGTTCCCGGAGCGGCAGGCACCGTTGAAGAAGTAATCGAGCAGATTAAAAAGAGCATTGAGATAATCAAGTCTCAGATAAAAGAGACGGACGATAAAATCCGAGAGCTTTGGCAGACCGAGCACGACCATTGCAACAAGATTTATTCAAATCTTGTATATCAGAATTCGCTTTATGAGCTCCGCTCTTACGCGCTGCATAATGACAAGTACTTTATGTTTACCGGATTTATACCGGAGGGCAGCGAAAAGAAGTTCAAAAAGGAGCTTAAAAATGTCGGTGAGATTTCTGTCGAGATAAGCAATCCGCCGCATGACGGCAAGACTGTGGTTCCGGTTAAACTCAAAAAGACGCCGAAGCTGTTTAAGGCTTTTGTTGACCCATACAGATTTTATGTCGATATGTACGGCACACCGTCGTATGACGATATAGATATTACCGGGTTCGTGGCTATAACATATACCATACTTTTCGGTATGATGTTCGGCGATCTCGGCCAGGGCTTCGTTTTAATGCTCATAGGAATATTTATGTGGGCGAAGAAGAAAATAAAGCTCGGCAAAATACTTATTCCGTGCGGAATTTCATCTATGTTCTTCGGCTTTATGTTCGGCAGCGTGTTCGGATATGAGAATATGCTCGATCCCGTTTACCACGCTCTCGGCTGGAAGGGCAAGCCGATGACCGTAATGGAAAGCGTAAATACGGTTCTTTTAATAGCTATCGGCATAGGCATAGGGCTTATGGTAGTTGCAATGCTGCTCAATATTTACGCATGCATAAAGCGTAAACAGTTCGGTGAAGCATTGTTCAGTCAAAACGGACTTACGGGACTTTTGATGTATCTGTCCGGCGTAAATCTCGCTTCGGGCTTTATGGGCGGTCCGTCTCCCGTACCGAATAAGGTATGCGCCGTAACGCTTGCGGTAACGGCGGTTCTGCTTATGATAAAGGATATCCCGATAGGTCTTATCGAAAGGAAGCCTGATTGGAAGCCGGAGAGCATCGGGGACTTCATACTTCAAAATGTGTTTGAGCTTCTCGAATATGTGCTTTCGTATTTGAGCAACACGGTATCCTTCCTTCGTGTCGGCGCATTCGTACTTGTCCATGCAGGTATGATGATGGTTGTATTCTCACTCGCCGGTGCACACGAGAACATCTTTGTTATCATCCTCGGCAATATTCTTGTCATTGCGCTTGAAGGTCTTTTGACCGGCATACAGGCACTTCGTCTTGAATATTACGAGATGTTCAGCCGCTTCTATGAGGGCGGAGGAACGGCTTTCAAGCCGATAAAATTAAACGCGCAAAATTAAAAGTTGGAGGAATAAAATTATGTCAACTCTTTTCTATGTACTTCTCATCCTTGCACCCGCAGCAATACTTGCAACAGCGTATGCAATAATCAAAAAAAGAAATCAGGGCAGAAGCATTAAGCGCTCCGTTGCGGTAAATCTCGCAACCTTCGCTGTACTTACTGTTCTTATTGCCGCTCTTTCGGTAAGCGTTTTCGCTGCAGACGATAACAATGCTTCGGCTGCCGACGCCTCTGCTGCAACCACAGCAACCGAGACTGTTGATAATTCAAAGGGTATGGGACTTTTGGCTGCAGGCCTTGTAACAGGTCTCGCAGGTATCGGCGGCGGTATTGCCGTTGCCGCAGGCGCACCCGCAGCAATAGCCGCTACCGCAGAGGACCCCAAGTCATTCGGTAAGTCAATTATATTCGTTGCACTCGGTGAGTCCATAGCACTTTACGGTGTTGTTATTTCAATTCTTATTCTCCAGAAGGTCTAAAACGATTTGCGGCGGCACCGTGCTTTCAAAGGCCGCCTTATGACCGAAAAAAGACAGACTGTGAGCTGTTTTGGTTGCCGAAGGGCACATTGGGGGCTCCCCAAAAAGATTACGGATACAAAGGGTAATTGTTATGAAATTCTTCTTGATAAGCGACAATACCGACGCTATGATCGGTATGCGTCTTGCCGGAATTGAAGCAAAGCGGGTGACTTCGCGCGATGAAGCCGAAAAGGCTTTCAAAAAGGCTTTGTCTGCGGAAGACATCGGCATACTGCTTATAACCGCAGGAGTTGCCGAGCTTTGCCCCGAAACGGTAAAAAAATTAAAGCAGGGCAACAGGCCGCTGCTTGTCACAATTCCCGACGGCGACGGAAACGGCAGAAATCGTGATTCCATTACCGAATATATCCGCGACGCCATCGGTATAAAGATTTAAAGAACAGTGAGGTGAGATCATGGAAGAAATCAACAGCAAAAAGACAGAGGCGTTCTTAACTGCCATAAAGACTCTTGCAGACGAAGAGTGCAAAAGTATAGACGAAGAAACGGACCGCTTGCGTGTTGAGCGTTTGCGCGCTCTTCAAAAAGAGGCCGAGGATCGTTATAAGTCATATACCGAATACGAAACCGCTCGTATAAAGGCGGACTGTAACAGCGCCGTCTCCGAATGTGAAGAAAGGTCAAGAAAAGAGCTTACCGATCTTCGCGCAGAGCTTTGCAAAAAGGTGTTTGACGCGGCAGGTGAAAAAATTAACGAGTATACAAAAACCGATTCTTACCGCGAAAAGCTTGTTTCATCGGCAAAAGAGATTGCCGAGGCTTTTGACGGCGGGGATGTTGAGCTGTTTTTACGCAAAGAGGATCTCGTGTTTTCCGACGATCTCAAGGCGATATTTAAAAACGGTTGTGTCGTAACCGAAAGCGACGACATAGTTTACGGCGGTTTGAGAGCTGCGGACAGAAAAACGCACTGCCTTGCCGACGATACTCTTGATACAAAACTCAAAGAGCAAAAAGAATGGTTCCTTGAACATTCGGGACTTTCCATCGAGGAGTGATATATTTGTCAGAGAATGTAATATTCGGTATCAACGGCCCTGTCGTTACCATAAAAGGCGAGACTGATTTGAGCATGATGGAAATGGTCTACGTCGGCAAAGAAAAGCTGATAGGCGAGGTAATAGGCCTTGATAAAAAGATGACCACCATTCAGGTATATGAGGAGACTACGGGCCTCAAGCCCGGTGAGCCGGTATACTCAACGGGTCTTCCCATGAGCGTTACCTTAGGCCCCGGAATTATCGGCAACATATTCGACGGTATTGAAAGGCCGCTCCCCGCAATCGAAAAGAAGTTCGGCGCTTTTATAGGCAAGGGCGCTCAATTCTCTCCGCTTGACACCGAAAAGAAATATAAAGTAACCTTAAAGGTTAAAGTCGGCGACACACTTTCCGGCGGCGATATTTACGCCGAATGCCCGGAAACGCCGGTAATAACACATAAAATAATGTTGAGTCCTCTGCTTTCGGGTACCGTTACCGAGGTAATGCCCGACGGCGAATACACCGTAAACGATACGGTTGCAAAAATCAAGGATAAAAAGGGTAACGAAACGGAGCTTACGCTTTTACAGAAGTGGCCCATACGAAATCCGAGACCGATTAAAAAGAGACTCCCCGCCACTAAACCGCTTGTTACGGGTCAGCGTGTAATCGACACGGTTTTCCCGGTAGCAAAGGGCGGTGCGGCGGCAATCCCCGGAGGCTTCGGTACAGGTAAAACAATGACTCAGCATCAGCTTGCCAAATGGTGCGATGCCGATATCATAATTTATGTCGGCTGCGGCGAGCGCGGTAACGAGATGACTCAGGTTCTTACCGAGTTTTCGGATATTACCGACCCCAAGACGGGCAGACCGCTTCTTGACAGAACAATGCTTATAGCAAATACCTCTAATATGCCCGTTGCGGCACGTGAGGCTTCAATTTACACAGGCATTACAATAGCTGAGTATTACCGCGATATGGGCTATGATACGGCTCTTATGGCAGACTCGACATCACGTTGGGCTGAGGCGCTCAGAGAAATTTCCGGACGACTTGAGGAAATGCCCGCCGACGAAGGCTTCCCGGCATATCTTCCGTCGAGACTTTCCGAATTCTATGAGCGTTCGGGTTATACCGAAAACCTTAACGGCACTGAGGGCTCAATAACGCTTATCGGCGCGGTATCGCCTCAGGGCTCCGACTTCTCCGAGCCTGTAACTCAGAATACAAAGCGTTTTACAAGATGCTTCTGGGCTCTTGATAAATCGCTCGCTTATGCGAGACACTATCCGGCAATAAACTGGACCCTCTCTTACAGCGAGTACACGGGTGACCTTGCTAACTGGTACAGAGACAACGTTTCACCCGACTTTATGAAGTACCGCGAAGAGCTTTGCTCGCTTTTACTTGAGGAAAACTCACTTATGGAGATAGTAAAGCTGATAGGTGCGGACGTGCTTCCCGACGATCAGAAGCTTGTAATTGAAATTGCAAGAGTAATCAGAGTCGGATTCCTTCAACAAAACGCATTCCATGCCGACGACACCTTCGTTCCGCTTGAGAAGCAGTTTAAGATGATGCACGTCATACTGCATTTGTACCACAGGGCAAAGGAAGTAGTCGCAAGGCAGATTCCTCTTTCGAAGATAACGGCTACGGGACTGTTTGATAAGTTTACAAAGATGAAATACGATGTGCCGAACAGCAACATAGAAATGCTCGACGATTACATCAAAGAAACCGATGCCGTTATGGACGGAATACTGAAGTAAGGTAGGTGAGCACAATGATAATTCAACATTTAAGACTTGATGCTATCAACGGCTCACTTGTTGAGCTTGACGGTGTAAAGGACGCTTCGTTTGACGAGATAGTTAATTTTAAGCTTGATGACGGCACACAGCGCACCGGAAGAATAGTTAAGATAGACGGTGAGCATATCACGGTACAGGTGTTTGAGGGTACAAGAGGTATTTCTCTTCAGAACGCCTCCACAAGCCTTACCGGAAAGCCCATGGAAATATCGCTTTCGCCCGAAATTCTCGGCAGAGTGTTCGACGGACTCGGCAGACCCATAGACGGTCTCGGCGAGGTCTATCCCGAAGAGAAACGCGATGTTAACGGTGCTCCGATAAACCCCGTATCACGTGAATATCCGCGTAACTTTATTCAGACGGGTATTTCGTCGATAGACGCTCTCGCAACGCTTATACGCGGTCAGAAATTGCCTATATTCTCAGGCTCCGGTATGAAGCATAACGAGCTCGCCGTTCAGATAGTGCGTCAGTCCACAATTTCCGATACCGAGGACTTCGCAATAGTCTTTGCGGCAATGGGCGTTAAAAACGACGTAGCAAATTACTTCCGCACTTCGTTTGAAGAGGCGAATGTAATGAACAGGGTTGTTATGTTCTTAAACCTTTCAAACGACCCTATAATCGAGAGAATTATGACTCCGCGCTGCGCTCTTACCGCGGCGGAATATCTCGCATTTACTCTTCATAAGCACATACTTGTAATTTTGACCGATATGACGTCATATGCCGAGGCTCTTCGTGAATTCAGCTCGTCAAAGGGCGAGATTCCGAGCCGTAAAGGCTTCCCCGGCTACCTTTATTCGGACCTTGCTTCACTTTATGAGCGCGCCGGTATGATAGAGGGCGTTGAGGGCTCTGTTACGCAGATACCGATTCTTACAATGCCCAACGATGATATTACGCACCCCATTCCCGACCTTACGGGTTATATTACCGAGGGTCAGATAGTTCTTGACCGTGACCTTGATTATAAAGGCATTTATCCGCCGGTCAACGTACTTTCGTCTCTGTCGCGTCTTATGAAGGACGGTATCGGTGAGGGCTTTACAAGAGAGGACCATTCGGCACTTTCAAACCAGCTCCTTGCGACATATGCCAAGGTTCAGGATGCTAAATCGCTTGCGTCTGTAATAGGTGAAGATGAGCTGTCGCCGGACGATAAGCTTCTTATGAAGTTCGGCAAGGAATTTGACAACAGGTTCTTGAATCAGAGCTTTACCGAAAACCGTACTATTGACGAGACGCTTGACCTCGGCTGGGAGCTCCTTTCAATGCTTCCGCGCCGTATGCTCGACCGTGTTGATGATAAGACTCTTGATAAGTACTATAAAGGCAAAAACTGAGCCTTTTAAAATTCGGAAAAGGAGGAAAAGCCGATGGCACAGGTGTTCCCGACAAAAGCCAATTTGATGGCGACGCAGAAATCTCTCGATTTAGCCAAGCTCGGCTATGAGCTGATGGACAGAAAACGTAACATTCTTGTTCGTGAGATGATGCAGCTTATAAGCGAAGCAAAGGAAGTCGAGGCAAATATAAACGCGGTATACGACAAGGCTTATTCGTCCTTGAAGCTTGCCAATATTACGCTTGGCGTTTGCGGTAATTTTGCAAGAACCATACCCGTTGATAACGGGCTTTCCCTTGATTTTCGCAGCGTAATGGGTGTTGAGATACCGAAAATATCGCTTGAAAGCAGCAAGCTGATGCCGTATTTCGGCTTTAATTCGACAAACTCCCACCTTGACGAGGCTTACATAAACTTCAACGAGGCAAAAAAAATGACCGTAAAGCTTGCCGAAACCGAGGCTTCGATTTACCGTCTTGCGGATGCGGTTAAGAAAACGCAAAAGCGTGCCAACGCGTTAAACAACATAATGATACCTCAGTTTACGGGTACGATTAAGTACATCTCCGAAGCACTCGAGGAAAAAGAGCGTGAGGATTTTACAAGGCTTAAAGCCGTTAAAAATCAAAAAGAGGAGAAAAAACGCGAGGCAAAATAAAAATCAGAGGACTGTAAAAGCTCGTCTTTTACAGTCCTTTCTATTTGCTTTATTTATTGCTTATTCTGCTTTTTGCGGTTGAGTTTTTTCTTATTCTTATTGAGGACTATATTCAGTGACCGAATCGTGAGCAAACATAAAAAATGCTGTGGAACGTATGTTCCACAGCATTTTTGCATCTGTATAAGCTTATTTTATTTCAACTATCCAGCCTTCGGGAGCTTCGATTCTGCCCATCTGAATTCCGGTGAGAGTATCGTAGAGCTTCTTGATGGTCGGACCCATCTCGTCCATACCCGACGGGAAGCAAATTTCCTTGCCGTGGTCATATACCTTGCCCACGGGAGATATAACGGCAGCGGTTCCGCAAAGACCCATCTCTGCAAAATCGGAAAGCTCGCTGAGGTAAACTTCTCTTTCCTCAACATTGAGGCCGAGGTAATCTTTTGCAACTGTTACAAGCGAACGCCTGGTTATAGACGGAAGAATTGACGGGCTCTTCGGAACGACTACGGTGCCGTTCTTATCAACAAAGAGGCAGTTGGCGCCGCCGGTTTCCTCAACCTTTGTTCTTGTAGCGGGATCAACATAAAGATTTTCATCAAAGCCGTTTTCGTGTGCGTCAACTATGTTGTAGAGCGACATTGCGTAGTTAAGACCTGCTTTGATATGGCCGGTTCCTCTGGGAGCTGCGCGGTCAAGGTCGGTTACACGAATGGTAATGGGCTTTGCACCGCCTTTAAAATAAGGGCCTACCGGAGTTACAAATATACGGAACTGATATTCGTCGGCAGGCTTAACGCCGATAACCGGATTTGAGCCGAACATATACGGCCTTATGTAAAGGGTTGCGCCCGAACCGTATGGGGGAACATAGTCGATATTTGCTTTGACTACTTCTTTGACAGCCTCTACGAATTTATCTTCGGGAAATACGGGCATTTTAAGGCGCTCGCATGATGATTTCATTCTTGCGGCGTTAAGGTCGGGGCGGAAGCATACCGTTCTGCCGTCTTCCGTCGTGTACGCCTTAAGACCCTCAAAGCAAGACTGCGAGTACTGAAGAACACCTGCACACTCATTGATAACGACGTTGGGATCAGAGGTAAGACCGCCATCCCATTTGCCGTCCTTAAAGTTGGCAACATATCTTTTGTCCGTGGGGATATAGCTGAAGCCTATCGAACCCCAGTCAATATTTTTCTTCGCCATAGTATTACTTCTTTCGTAATTTGAATTTTTATTCATTATATCACACATTTTCTGTTGTTTGCAATAGAATATGCGAGCTTTAACGCGGCGTTTTGACGAAATATCGGCCGATTTTTGCCATCGGTTTATAAAAAATGTTGTATATAAATGTCGCTTATGTTAAAATAATATAAAATGTGTATAAAATGTATAAGTGCCAATTCGATAGGGTTCGGCGCTGCGTTTAAAACAACAAAACTCAAAACGGGGTGATAATTTATGTCGGTTTATACAGAGCGCGCCGCGGAACTTTTCGGCAAAGGCTTTAACTGCTCTCAGGCTGTTTTTGCGGCGTTTTGCGATAAATTCGGAATGGACGAAAAAACCGCTCTCAAGGTCGCGTCCGGCCTCGGCGGCGGAGTAGGCAGAATGAGAGAGGTCTGCGGAGCTATGTGCGGAGCCGCTATGGTTGCAGGTATGGTATACGGTGACGATACAGGCGAAAACAGGGAGGCAAAATCCTATACGTATAAAAAGGTTCAGGAAATTGCCGCTGAATTTAAAAAGACCAATCCGTCTATAATCTGCCGCGAACTTTTGGGATTGTCAAAAAACTGCGCCGTCACTCCGAACGCCGAAAAACGCACGGCGGAGTATTATAAAAAACGGCCTTGCGCTCAAATTGTGGAAGATGCGGTGAAAGCTACGGAAAAAGTGCTCTTCTCGGAATAGTGCTCCCTAAAAGCTCAACCGCAAAATGAAAAAAGGAACTGTTTTATGAATAAAAATACCGCATTTGTCTCTTCCGATGAAGAGATAATATATATAGGAAACGAAAATACGGTGCGCGAAATATCGACCTCCGGTAAGGTATTGCGAACCGTCCGCATAATTAACAGGCGAATGGACGAGACCTCGTTTTCTCCCTCGGACGGCTCTGAGGAGTTTATAATATCCTATAAAAACGGTGTGTTCGGCAAGGGCAAAATACACTCCTCCGATTGCAAACTGAAAAGCACGGAGCTGAAAGAGGATGGGGCGGTTAAAAAAGCCGTATTTTGCTTTGAGCCGTACCGTATACACTCTTCCGACGTATTTGTGAAGGTGATATTTGAGGCGAGGGACTCTGACCCCGTTATCAGAAAATATGTTACCATATCGTCAAGTGCCCCGAAAAAACTGTTCATTGATTATATCGACCTTGAATATTTTGTGCTCGGAGCCGATATTAAAATGCGCTTTTCAAGACCGGATATGGAAAAAGCCTATCTTTCGCAGTTTCAGTCGGCACTCGGTCAGCCGATATATATAAACGGTATGTATTTCGGCTGTGAATTTCCGACGACTGATAATAACATAGTAGATAATACGGCGCATATAAGATATTTCGCCGGAAAAGCCCTTAAGGAGCTGTCAAACGGCAATGAAATCTATATTTCACATCCGACAATCGGCGGTGCGGCGCGCAGCTTTGATATGGAGGTCGTGAGAGCCGATTTTCTTGAGTATATAAAAGGCATTGCAAAACCGATTTATCTCCGCACACAGTACAATTCTTGGTACGACCATATGCTTGATATAACAAGCGAAAACATACGCGACTCTTTTTTTGAAATAGAAAAGGGCCTTTCGAGTGCGGGCGTTCCGCCGCTCAATTCTTATGTCGTAGACGACGGTTGGGTTGATTACGATAAGGATTTTTGGTGCTTCAATGATAAATTTCCCAATGAACTCTATAAGAGCTCTGCGCTCAGCAAGAAATTTTCGTCCGAATTCGGACTTTGGCTCGGACCTCGCGGCGGCTATAATTTGAAAACCGACAAGTTCGGCAGAAGAATGGAGCGCTCCGGCAAGGGCGGCTATAACAGGCAGAGCCGCGATGTGTGCGTTGCCGATCACCGATACACAAAAAATGTGCTTGAGTTTTTCCTTGATTGTATGGAAAAATTTGATATCAACTATTGGAAGCTTGACGGTTTTCTGCTGAAATCGTGTAAAAACAGACATCACGGGCATCCCGTAGGCGGAAAACACGGTATGTACTGCTTTACGGACTGCTGGGAAAACTGGACGGATATATTTGAAAAAATGCACCTTCTTCGCGAGAAAGAGGGCAAGGATCTATGGATTAACCAGACGAGCTATTGTAACGCGAGCCCGTGGCACCTTATGTACAGCGAGAGCTTTTGGATGCAAAACAGCGGCGACATAGGCTTTATTGATAAAACGACAAGCGGAGAAAAGCTCTGCGGAAGCGATATTGACAGAATGCTTACATACCGCGATTCAAAGTATTTTGACTTTCACAGAAAAAGGCAGTATCAGTTCCCTCTGTCAAATATGTATAATCACGAGCCGATTTACGGCAACACCGCAAAGATTCATATGACGGACGAGGAATTCCGCAAATATATGTATATGATATCCACGCGCGGAACCGCATTTTGGGAGCTTTATTACAGCTTTAACCTCTTTACGCCCGATATGTGGCTTATCAATGCCGATGTTTTGTCGTTTATCAGGGAGAATTTCAGCATATTGCGAAATTCAAAGCTGATAGGCGAGTCTCCCGATACGGGCAGCGTTTACGGCTACTCCGCATGGGAAAATGCAAACGGTATAGTTTCGGTGCGAAATCCGGCTGATAAAAAACAGAGCTTCTCGTTTATTCTTGACAGAATTATAGGAGTTGTCGAGGGTGCCGAAAATATGACGTGCGTCACGGTTTTGCCGTATACGGAAAAGCCCGATGAAAGGAAATACTCATACGGTGACACCGTTTCGGTGGATTTGGAGCCGCATGAAATACGAATTTTCAAGTTTACAAACGAAAATACATCTCCGTTAAAGCTTACAGAGGCAAAATTCATCGACGAAAAGACCGTTGAATTCAGATTTAACAGTCACATTGCTGTAAAAGCGAGTACCTTTACACTTAACGGCGTGGCTCTTAAAAAAGAGCTTCGGGCTAATTACAGCGATGTCAGAGTGTATTTGCCTGCCGAGGGCGAAAATTTACAAAAGCTTGATATAGATATAGATGTAAAAGATATTTACGGAAACGTTCTTTCCGAAAAAGTACCCGTAACATATTTCAAAAACGGGTGTATACCTATATCCTACGGCGTTTCGGGGCGCGGTGACTTTGCTCTCAGGCTGACGCTTTCCGCTGTTCCCACAGACGGTATGATACTTCTCGGCGGCAAAGATATGAGCATTTTTGCCGCAAACGGGAAGCTTGTTTTCGACGTTAAGGGAATTAAGGCAAAATCCGATACGATAATTGCCGGCAAAGATAGTGTAAAGGTATACGCCTTGCGTGAAAGAAACGGTATGATTAAGCTCTATATAGACGGTAAACTCGATTGCTCCGGCTATGATGTGAGAAATGCAGGCGCAGATATTGCCGCAGGTGAAATCAAATGCGGCGCAAGTGTAAATAACATTGAGATTTTTAACCGTGCTTTCAGCTTTGATGAGGTAAAGGACTGATATTATGGAAGAAAAAACGCTTCATAAACACCTTATTGCCAAAACGGACGGTAAGGCCGAGCCAGACAATATTCTTATAGCCGGCAGCATAAGAATAACGGTCATATTTCCGAATCTTATAAGGGTAGAGTGCGGAAGTGAAAAATCCTTTTGCGATGAAGCGACGCAAAGTGTTTGGTTCCGCAATCACGGTAAGGTCGATTTTACATATGAAATAATAAAGACCAAAATCATAATAAAAACCGAAAAAGCCGAGTTTTGCATAAACCGCAGAAACGGTACGGCGATATATGCCAAAATCGGAGATATGGAGTCGAGCTGTGATAACAGTGAGAATTTAAAGGGCACGGCACGCACTCTTGATCAGTCACACGGTGCGATTCCGCTCAAAGACGGAGTTATCTCGTGTGACGGAGCTGCCGTATTTGATGACAGCAAGTCGCTGCTTATGTGTAAAGACGGAGAAGTCAGACCGCGCCTCGCGAAAGAACGCGATATTTATGTGTTTGCATACGGCACCGATTATATAGGTGCGGTCAATGCTCTTTATAAAATTACGGGCGAGGTGCCGCTGGTGCCGCGTTTTGCTCTCGGTAACTGGTGGAGCCGCTATAAGGCGTATACACAGAGCGAATATCAAAGCCTGATGCTTGAATTTAAAAAACACAATGTCCCGCTTACCGTAGCCACGGTTGATATGGATTGGCATTGGGTAGATGTTAAAAATCAATTTCCTGATGCAGAATACAATAAAACGAGACCGCTGTTTTGGTCAGACGGATGGACCGGATACAGCTGGAACACCGAGCTTTTCCCCGATTACAGGGGCTTTTTGAATTTCCTGCATGAGCAGGGGCTTAAAGTTACGCTGAATTTGCATCCTGCTCTCGGCATACGTTCGTTTGAAAACTGCTACGACGCGGCGGCGAGGGCTATGGGGCTTGATCCGGCCGAGAAAAAGCCGATAGAATTTGATATAACCGATACACAGTTTATAAACACATATTTTGATACGGCACACCATCCGTATGAGGATGAGGGAGTCGATTTTTGGTGGATAGATTGGCAGCAGGGCAAAAAGAGCAAGCTTCCGGGTCTTGACCCTTTATGGGCGCTGAATCACTATCATTATCTTGACAGGCAGCGTTCGGGCAAGCGTCCTCTCATTCTCTCGCGTTATGCCGGCATAGGCTCTCACAGATATCCCCTCGGATTTTCGGGAGATACATTTATGAGCTGGCGAGTTCTTAAATTTCAGCCGTATTTTACATCTACCGCGTCGAACTGCGGATATACCTGGTGGAGCCATGATATAGGCGGCCATTGCTTCGGCAGGCACGATGATGAGATGTACGTGCGTTGGGTGCAATTAGGCACTTTTTCGCCGATTATGCGCTTGCATTCAAGCAATGACCCGCTCTCCGGCAAGGAGCCGTGGAATTACGGCTGGGAAGCCGAAATGACAGCGGAACGCTATTTGAGGCTTCGTCATGAGCTGATCCCGTATCTCTACTCTATGAATTACCGTACTCATAAATTCGGAAGAGCACTCTGTGAACCGCTTTACTACGATAACCCGGAGTGCGAGGGTGCTTACAAATGCCGTAACGGATATATGTTCGGCAGCGAGCTTTTGGTTTGCCCCGTCACGTCAAAGATAAATAAAAAGACGCGCCGCGCCGAAACCCGTGTATGGCTGCCTAAGGGACGTTGGACTGACGTCTTCACGGGCAAAATATATCGTGGTTCAAAGACGGTCAGAATACACAGCGAACTTAATACGATGCCTGTTTTTGCACGCGAGGGAGCGATAATACCGCTGTCTCTTGATGAGGGGAACAGCTGCAAAAATCCCACAGTATTGAAATTCAAGGTGTACCGCGGCAACGGCAGTTTTTCTCTCTACGAGGACGACGGTGAGACTAACGGCTTTAAGGACGGCGATTTTTCAATAACCGAGCTTTCCGTCAGCGAAACCGAAAACGGTATTAAACTGACACTCTGCGGCGGAAAGGAAAAGGATTATCTTCCGCTTAAAAGGCAGTATGTGTTTGAGTTTTCCGACATTGTATCCGCAGAGAACGTGAGGGTTATGTCAGGCGGCGAAAAGCTTGATTGTTCGGTCACGGATGCAGGCGGCAGAGTTACCGTTTCGTTGCCTCCCACGGAGATTTCCGCCCCGATAGAAGCGGAGCTTTACGGCGTTACGGTGCTTAAGAACAAACCGAAGCGCGAAGCAGTCCGTGAGGCTATGACAAAATTCAACGGTATCAATAACTTGAAAAAACGTCGTTATTTAATCCTTGAAAAGGCAAAGGACGATGCGGCACTTCTTTCCGATGTGCGGATTTTGGGCAATTCGGCGCTGCGCTCCGAGCTGCTTGAAATTTTGGAGGACCTTGACTATACGCTGTAAAACAGGCGGATGTCGAATTTTGTTGACTTACCGTTCATTAAATAATATAATAAAATAACTTTACTAAAAAGCATTTTCGGAAAGGCGTGTTTGATTTGTCTGCATTACCTTGTGATATTGACTGTATTGCCGCTGATTTTTCAATTAACGGAAATTTTAAGGAATACACCGCTCTTAATGACGGGCATATAAATTCCACTTATGTCATATCCTTTGATGACAAAGGCGATACCGTAAAATATACGCTCCAAAAAATAAATACCGGTATATTTAAAAACCCCGATGCGCTCATGAGCAACATTGTCGGTGTTACCTCACATATCCGCTCCGCACTTTTAAAGGCCGGCAGAGACGCCGACCGCGGAACCTTAACGTTCCTTAAGGCGGCGGACGGTAAGTATTATTTCCGCGATGAAAACGGTGATTGCTGGCGCGTATACAAATATATAGATAATGTCTATACCTGCAATATAATCGACTCCGCCGAGGTGTTTGAAAATGCAGGCAGAGCATTCGGCGAATTTCAGCGTCAGCTCTCAGATTATCCCATTGACAGCCTTTTTGAAACAATACCGAAGTTTCATGATACATACTCGAGATTCCTTGATTTTATGTCCGCGGTAAAAGAGGACAGAGCGGGAAGAGCCGAAGGTGTGCGAGAGCTTATTGATTTTGCCGTTGCAAGAGAAAGCGACACGCACGTTCTTTTAGACCTTATAGAGCGCGGCAGTCTGCCGCTTCGCGTCACTCATAACGACACAAAGCTCAACAACATTCTTTTTGACCGTGATTCAAATGACGGAATTTGTATAATTGACCTTGACACCGTAATGCCGGGGCTTTCGCTCTATGATTTCGGCGACAGCATCCGCTTCGGCGCAAATACGGCGGCTGAGGATGAAAAGGACGTTTCAAAGGTATCGCTCAGCCTGCCGCTTTACGAAGCATATACAAGGGGCTATTTAAGCTCCGCCAAGGACAGCCTTACCGAAACCGAGACTGAGTATATGGCGTTTTCGTCTAAGCTTATGACATATGAGTGCGGTATACGCTTCCTCGGTGACTATTTAAACGGAGATGTTTATTTCAAGACCGATTATCCCGAGCATAACCTCGTAAGAGCAAAAACGCAGTTTGCTCTTGTGGCCGATATGGAAAAGAAAATGGATGAAATGCGCCGGATAACCGAAAACGCATTAAAATAATCCGTTTTGAAAATCGAACAAACAAAAACAGCGAAGCTCTCCTTCTTTGACGGAGGGCTTCGCTTTATAGTTGCCTGTTTGGTATGATGATGTTATTAACCCTTTGCAAGCTCGTTCAAAACCTCAAGTAAAAACTCCCAGGTCCTTTTTACAGAGGAAATGCTCATACTCTCGCGATAGGTGTGTATGTCTTTAAGGTTCGGACCTATTGAAACGCAGTCAAGGCCGTCGATTTTATCGGAAAACAAGCCGCATTCAACACCGCCGTGTATAGCGGTTATAACGGGTTCATTTTTATACATATTCTCATAAACCTCTGTCATAACGCTTCTGAGGCGCGATTCTTTTTTATATTCCCATGCGGGGTAATCGCCGAAGGAAATTACCTTGCCGCCTATGGCTCTCATAATCAGAGCGAGGCGGCTCTTGAGTTCCTCTTTCTTCAGCAGTACGCTGCTTCTTATACAAAATTCCGCCGAAATTTCACTTTCTTCGGTCTTTAATATGCCGAGGTTGAGCGAGGTTTCCGGAAGACCCTCTATGTCACGGCTCATTGAGATAAGTCCGCACGGGAGGGCGGACAGCATAGCAACTGCCTTTTCGGTAGAGTCGGCATTTGCGACTTTTTCCTTTGAAGCAGCTTCTTTAACGTCTATAACGATTCCGTCGTCAACGGAAGAATAATCGTTCCTTATTACTTCGCTTATTTCACAAACTGCTTTTTTGAGCTCTTCGGGGCTTTTGGTTTTGACAATCGCCTCGGCACTTGTCGGGATGGCGTTATCCTTTAGTCCGCCGTCAACACTTATTATTCTTGCTTCGCAAATGGGCAGCACGTAATTAAGTATTCTGCCGAGAAGCATATCGGCGTTTGCCCTGCCACGGTGAATTTCGGCGCCGGAGTGACCGCCTTTAAGACCCGAAACGGTTATTTTTAATGTTTCGCCGTCGTATTCTTCTCTTTTTATGGGAAGTATGCAGCGCGTTCTGTTTCCGCCTGCACAGCTTACGGTAAATACTCCCTCGTCCTCCGAATCGAGATTTATCATCATTTTTCCGCGAAGGCTTGACGTGTCAATGTTTTTTGCACCGTCCATACCCGTTTCCTCGTCCGTTGTAAAGACTGCCTCTACGGGCGGCCTTTTATTGTCGGAGTCGAGAAGTGCGAGTATCATGGCAACGGCGATTCCGTCATCGGCTCCGAGCGTAGTGCCCACCGCCGAGATATTGTCGCCGTCAACCGCAAGGTCGATTCCCTCTTTTTCCATATCCTTGGTGCAGTCGGGGGCTTTTTCGCAGACCATATCAAGGTGCCCTGCGAGAAGTATCGGCTCGGCTTTGTCACAGCCTACGGCAGGGGCAAAGATTATGCAGTTGTTGCTGTCGTCCTGCAAACATTTGAAACCGTGACTCTCGGCAAATCTTACACAGTAGTCGCTTATCTCTTTTGTGTTGCCCGAACCGCGCGGTATTTTTGAAATTTCTTCAAAATAATAAAAAACCTTTTTCGGAGATAATCCGTCTGTTATTCTCATATTTTCACCTCATTTTATTTTGCGTCAGTTAACTCTCATTGCACTTTTCGGCTCAACCGTGAGAGAATTAACGGTTACCGCCGTATCATTATAGTTAAAGTATATTATAATGCTGTTGTTGTATTCCGTGCAGTAAACGCCGTCCTGAACCTTGTAGTGCGCCGTCATTCTCGCATTGCGGAGATTGCCGAGAACAGAGTCTGCTGTTTGATATTTTTCGGCGGCAGAGTTGAGCTGATTTTCATAGCTGTATTTTTCGTCAAGCTCCGATTTACCTGTCTTTGAGCAGTACCATTCATACGACGGTATCGCGCCGTATTCGAGCGATTTCAAAAATGCCGTTTCGCTGTCGTCGGCAAGATTTACGGGGGCCATGGTGTAGTCGGAAATGCCGTGCAGTATCATTTCGACAAACGGCACCGAAGAGTACGAATCGCTTTGAGGGTATGCCGTGTCATAGGAAAGGCCCGAGACAAAGTCGGCGTTTTTCAACAGATAGAAATTGCCGCCGCATATCATAAGGTCGTGACCGTTCGAGAGCTTTTCAATTCCTTTTGAAACAGTCTGTACGGCGGTATCCCTGTTTTGACCGATCATTGAAAAATCCGAATATAAAAGACTGCCGGCGTCGTTTACACAATAGCCGTCAAAAGCAAAGTCGCTTGTGCTGTTCACGTAATCGGTAATATTTTTCTCGATTTTGGACAGAGCCAAAGCATAGCTTTCGGTCGTATTTTTCTTTGACAGAGCACTGAATTTATCCGGCGTCTCAACGGTGAGCTTTTTGCCGGACATATCGCGCGCGCTCTTATCCGAATTTTCCCCTGTAGAGAAAATGACCGTACTCACATCGCCGTACATCTCGAATTTTTGAGTCGTGATATACTGCTTTAAATTCTCAAACGACTTTTTGCCGCCGAGTTTTTTTATTGTTGAGGCTCCCGAGAGCAAATCCTGGTTGTTTGCTCCGTCAAGCACGCCGCAGTAGCGCACGGTTATATTGTTTACGCTTTTTGCCTTGAGCATATTGAGAAGGTCGTATGCCTGGTCAAACGTTGTAAGGCTGACGTATCTGCCGCCGCTTTTTTGTGCCGTGCCGAGTATTGTCAGCGCAAACGGCAGATGAGCGGATGAAGTTACCGTTCTCGTGGATAAAACCGAATTTCTTATAAGCTGTTCGCGACAGGCTATTGCCATGCCCGAGTAGCTCGCGTTTTTGTTTGTAAGGAAGCGGTAGCATACGTTTATTTCTCCGCTGTACTGTGTCCCGACATACTTTGTCATTTTGCTTCCCGAGCCGACATACGACACATCGGTAATTGTATATGACGTGCCCGCGCGGTCGTATTTGTCACCGCTGCTTTTTTGAACCGAATCCACCGAGGCTATGGTATCGCCCTTTGTAATAAGAGCCACAAAAGCACTGTTTTGCTGCTTCATTCCGAAAAATCCGAGCAGAGCCGAAGCACTTATTTTGCTCTCGTTTTCCGTTACGTCTTTAACTGCCGGGTCAGAGCCGTAAACCTTAAAGCTTTTTTCCGGATAATCTGATTTGCTGTCCGACATCATAAGCGAACCGCTGCCGTCGGGTAAAAGAATGAAGTCTCCTTCGGAAAAATCCTTTTCTGCGCCAAAGTAGCTTAAAAGATTTATTTTTTCGAGCGCATAACCGTCCGAGACCTTTATGTCTCCGCAGTTTACTTTGACGTCCATTACTCCGTCGGAGAGTATATAACTTACCGTGACCGACGCATACGGCGTATCGCCCTGCGGTCCGTTTACCGCACTGTCCTTATCGGACGCCATATTGTATGTTACCTGAAGTCCGTTGCTGACGGGCTTAAATTCAAAAGAAGAAAACGCTACGGAGTTATCCTGAGAATTCAGTATATATTTTTTGCCGTCCTTTGAGAGCACCGCACTCAGAACATATGCTCTGCTCTCGCTTTCGTCATCCGAGGCAAGCGGCATGGAGTACCAGAATTTTCCCTCGGACGTCTCTTTTACCGCGACGGCACCCGTGGTTTTGTCATAGTAAAGCTCTATAAGACCGGACTGGGTGACAAATATCATATTGTCTTTGTTTATAACGTGATAGCCGTTATCTGTATAGTCTCCGGAAACGGTTGAGAGAACCGAAACCTTTGTTTTGAGCGTTACATCGGGCGAGCCGCAGGAGGTAAATATCAGCGATAAAATAAGTATCAAAGCTGTTATGCAAGGCAGTAATCTTTTAGTGCTTTTCATATTTGTTTCTCCGTTAACATTATAAATAACAACTTATTTTACCATATATATATAATTATTTCCACTATTATTATTTATTCAGGACTTCTCCTTTAAGTTGAAAAAAGTGTTATTTTTTTATTTCGCCGAGTGTAGTCTCGACTGCGTCCGCTATTGCCGCAGCATAGCTTTGCAAATTTTTGTCGAAAAGAGCGTTGTCGCCGTCGTCCGTAATAAATCCCATCTCCGCGAGGCAGCTCGGCATATCTGTGTTTTTATTTACGTAATAGTTGTTTCCGTTTCCGGCTATTCCGCCTTTAACCCCTCTGTTTTTTGATAATCCGACTTCGCCGAGGGATTCCATTATGTTTTCGGCGAGCAGCAAATCGTCCGGAGGAGAGTTTTTAAGCGTCCATATTTCAAAGCCGCAGCCGCTGTCGGCACTGTTGCGGTGCAGGGATATAAAAAGGTCGGCTTTCTTTTTGTTTGCCGTTTTGCAGCGGTCCTCAAGCGATACATATGTGTCGTCGCTTCTTGTCATTATTGTGTTTATTCCGCGGGCTTTAAGCTCGGCTTCCACAGCCTTTGCAAGGCGCAGATTATCGTCTTTTTCATATCTTTCACCGTTTGTCGCTCCTACGTCATATCCGCCGTGCCCTGCGTCTATGCATACGGTGTTGCCGCTTTTTTTCGGCATATGTACCGCTGCGGTGACAAGCAGCGCCGTAAATATCGCAAACGTAAGTATGAGCACAAAAAACGAAATTTTACCGAAGCCTTTTACTTTGCGCGCCGTTTTACTCCGTCTGTGTTTTGCCAATTTATCACCTTCCGAGAAAGCTTTAAAAGCAGTGCGTAAATTCTGCTTTTTTGTTTAAATTATATTTCCGCGTTTCGGCTGAAGTCAATCGATTTGGCGTTTTTTAAAAAAATCTTAATATTTTTGTTGACAACCCAAGAAAAGTATGATATATTGATACCATACTAATCCGATAGGAAATGAGAAGTCCAAAAAAAGGAGGCTGTTTTAATGGCTGATCTTAAAAGAATAAAATCAAGACAATGTAACTGGAGAAACAGCCGAATGTGTACCTGTTGACCTTTAATTTTAACAAAACATCATTTAAAAATTATTGAAAGAGGTACACAAAATGAGTAACAAAAATTATAAATTCGAAACCTTGCAGCTCCACGTAGGCCAGGAAGAGCCGGATATAGCATCGGGAGCAAGAGCCGTTCCGATATATCAGACAACATCTTATGTTTTTAAAAATTCCGACGAGGCCGAGGCTCGTTTCGCTCTTAAGGATGCCGGCAATATTTACGGCAGACTTACAAACTCCACTCAGGACGTATTTGAAAAGAGAATAGCTGCTCTTGAGGGCGGCGTTGCTGCACTTGCCACGGCATCGGGTGCTGCGGCTATTGATTACACCATACGCTCTCTTGCGGTCGCCGGCGACCACGTTGTCGCTTCAAACACCATCTACGGCGGCACGTATAATCTTCTTGAGCATACGCTTCCCGATTACGGCATTACAACTACCTTTGTAGACCCCGACGATATAAGCAATTTTGAAAACGCCATTCAGGATAATACAAAGCTTCTGTATATAGAGACTCTCGGTAACCCAAATTCAAATGTTGCCGATATAGAGGAAATAGCAAAGGTAGCGCATAAGCATAAGATTCCGCTTGTTGTTGACAATACCTTTGCAACACCTTATCTTGTAAGACCTATAGAGTACGGTGCGGATATAGTCGTTCATTCGGCTACAAAGTTTATCGGCGGCCACGGTACGGCGATAGGCGGAGTAATTGTTGACAGCGGTAAGTTTGACTGGATCGGCAGCGGCAAATTCCCGTCGCTTGTTGAACCGAACCCGAGCTACCACGGCGTAAGCTTCGCAAAGGATGTCGGAGCTGCCGCTTTTGTCACCAAGATTCGCGCAATACTTCTCCGCGATACCGGAGCTACAATTTCTCCGTTCCACGCCTTCCTTTTCCTTCAGGGACTTGAGACGCTCTCTCTTCGCGTCGAGCGCCATACCGAAAATGCGTTAAAGGTAGTTGAATATCTCAACAATCATCCGCAGGTTGAAAAGGTAAATCATCCGTCTCTTGCAAGCGGCGAGCAGAAACGGCTTTACGATAAATATTTCCCGAACGGCGGCGGATCGATATTTACCTTTGAAATAAAGGGCGATGATACAACCGCAAAGAAGTTTATAGACCATCTTGAGATATTCTCTCTTCTTGCGAATGTTGCCGATGTTAAATCGCTTGTTATTCACCCGGCCTCAACCACTCATTCGCAGCTCAGCGACGAGGAGAAGCTGGAGCAGGGTATTCGCCCGAACACTATCCGCCTATCAATAGGCACAGAGCATATAGACGATATCATAGCCGACCTTGACGAAGCGTTCAAAGCCGTTAAATGATTTAAATAACGGAATTAAAGGAGATAATCATTATGTCAAAAATATATAAAAGCCTCACGGATCTTATAGGAAATACACCGCTTCTCGAACTGTCAAATTATGAAAAGAAAAACAATCTTGAAGCAAAAATACTTGTAAAGCTCGAATACTTTAACCCGGCAGGCAGCGTCAAAGACAGAATAGCGAAGAAAATTCTCGATGACGCAGAAGCTAAAGGCCTTATAAATAAAGACACAACCATTATTGAGCCCACAAGCGGCAACACCGGAATAGGTCTCAGCGCTGTTGCGGCGGCAAGAGGTTATAAGATAATAATCACAATGCCCGAAACCATGAGCGTTGAGCGCAGACTTTTGATGGCGGCTTACGGCGCTAAGCTTGTCCTTACCGACGGTGCAAAGGGTATGAAGGGTGCTATCGCAAAAGCAAACGAGCTTCATGAGCAGACTCCCAACAGCTTTATTCCCGGTCAGTTTGTAAATCCGGCAAATCCTCAGGCTCATTTTGAGACTACCGGTCCCGAAATCTGGAACGATACGGACGGTAAGGTTGACATTTTTGTCGCCGGCGTAGGCACGGGCGGAACACTTTCCGGCACGGGCAAATTCTTAAAAAGCAAAAATCCCGACATTAAGGTAGTTGCGGTTGAGCCTGCAACCTCGCCCGTACTTTCCGAGGGCAAATCGGGTCCGCATAAGATTCAGGGTATCGGCGCAGGCTTTGTACCTGATACGCTCGACACTGAGATTTATGACGAAATTATCACGGTTGAAAACGACGACGCATTCGCTTACAGCCGTGCAATTACAAAATCCGACGGAATTCTTGTAGGTATTTCTTCGGGTGCTGCCGTTAAGGCTGCCACCGATCTCGCACGCCGTCCCGAAAACAAGGGTAAGACAATAGTTGCGATTTTACCGGATACCGGCGAGCGTTACCTCTCCACTCAGTTGTTTAAAGAGGAATAATTAACCGAATACATCTAATTCAAGTGGCTGTAAAAGCGAGAGCTTTTACAGCCTTTTTTGACCGCTTTTATGACATTATGTAGAGTAGCGACATAAGCAGCTCCTCGTTTGCTCCCTCGGATTTTAAAAGGAGCAAAAGCGGAAGCAGCATGGCCCTGTCGGGGTCGTTCAAAATGCTTTCAATAATGCTGTTTTCGTTTGCCGAGGCGAAATTTGAAGCCGGATTGCTGTCGGTGCTTGCTTTGCTGCCGCGGCTTTCTGCTGTGCTCTCGCGCGGAGGCATATTTACCGGCATTTTTATATGATGCGGCTTTGTGTATGTGTTCTGTTCGGTGTGCGCGTCGGGCTTTGGCTTTTCTTCTTGTAACGAGTTTTCTCTTGAGACGGTTTCGCTTGCGCGCTGCTGCATGGCGCGAACTCTCTCCATAGCACGGTCCTGCATCTCCTTAAGCTCGGAATAGCTGTAATCTTTCATACGTTAAAAAACCCCTTTAACAACGGAAGCATTTCCATCAGCTTTAAAAATTTCATGGCTTCATCCGCTTTTTTGCGCCTGTCCTCGCTCAGCAGAGGGCGAAGAGCGGAGATGAATCTTGTGTTGTCGTCCTCTTTATTCATCTGTGTGGCTACGGTCATCAGGGTTTTGGCCATATCGCCGCCGAAGAGTGACGATATATCGGCGTTAGGCGCATTTCGGTTGCCGCCTGCACCTTGTTCTTTCGGAGCGGATGACGGCTCGGAGCCGCTTTGCGACATCAGGCTTGACGCGACATTTTTAAGTCTCTCCATATCCTCCGGACTTATTGAGGACAGCAGGTCGCCTATATTATCCATAAGAATTGTCCTTTCGGTGTGTTTTATTCCGCGTCTTTGCCGCCGAGCTTTTTAAACAGCTCCTTGGCTCTGTCACTTGACAGCAGATTTTTTAAGGCGTTTTCATCGCTTAAAACGTCGCTGAGCTTTTTCGATTGCTCGGGCGACAGCTTGTTCTTTAAAAATTTTTCCGCGCCTTTTTTTGATTTTTGGCTTTTAATACCGTCTATTATCTCGTCGATGTTGTCGTTCTGCATTGATTTTACCTCCGTATTTTGGTATACTGTATAGTATGAATTTCACGGGGGTTTTATGAATGAGAATACTTGTGCTTTCGGATTCGCACCGTGACAAAATCTCGCTTATGATGGCGGTAAAGCTGCACAGGGAAGCCGATGTTGTTGTATTTCTCGGCGACGGCGAAGAGGATTTTCAATGCGAAAAAATGTCGTCTCTGCTATCGCTTAAAGAGGTGCATTCGGTTAGGGGCAACTGTGATGTTTATTCGAGCCTGCCGAGCGAAGAGACGTTTGCTTGCGGCGGAAAAACCGTGTTTATCCTTCACGGTCACACAAGAGGGGTAAAGCACGGTACCGAGGAGCTTTTGCGCGCCGCAAAAGAAAAATGCGCCGACATAGTTTTATACGGTCACACCCATATCCCGAAATCGGAGTATATTGACAATATGTATGTGATGTGCCCCGGCAGCATACGCGACGGCTCTTACGGCATAGTCGATATAACGGATAACGGAATACTTTGCTATACCGCGGATTTATCCCGTGAGCTTTAAAAGGCGGAAAGGACTGTTTGAATTGCTGATAAAGAACGTGAAAATAATCGGTGAAAACGAAATAACGGATGGCTTCGTCAGAACGGCGAACGGTAAGATAACCGAGGTCGGAAAAACTGCCCGCGAAGCCGAAAATGAAGAGGTAATCGACGGAAACGGCAAATATTTGTCACCCGGTTTTATAGATCTCCACGTTCACGGCGGCGGCGGATATTCCGCTATGGGCACGCCGGAGGATATTGTGAAAATGGCAACGGCTCATATGAATTACGGCACTACATCCATATTGCCGACAACGCTTGCCGCGCCTATTGCTCAGCTTAAAACCGCGCTTTTAAATATCAAAGAGGCAAAGCGGATTTGTAAAACATCAAATATTCTCGGTGCACATCTTGAGGGTCCGTTTTTGTCGCCCGAAATGTGCGGAGCGCAAAGCCCCGAAAACATATTGGTGCCGTCGCAAAATGAATACGAGAGCCTGCTTGATTTGTGGGACGGACTGAAAATAATGGGTGCCGCTCCCGAAACCGACGGCGGTATGGTGCTCGGTGAGGAGCTTAAAAAGCGCGGCATTGTGGCGTCGATAGCCCATTCCTCCGGGGATTACGATACGGCGAAGGAGGCAATAAAACACGGGTATTCCGATGTAACACATCTTTATAATGCCTGTACATCTTGCTATAAACGCGGAATTTTCAGGCGCGCAGGCACGGTTGAGGCGGCACTGACTCACGACGAATTAACGGCTCAGGTAATAGCCGATTTGTGCCATTTGCCGTTAGGCGTTTTAAAGCTGATTTACAGATGTAAGGGCGCCGATAAAATGTATCTTATCACCGACGGGCTTGAGTATTCGGCGACCGAGACAAAAGAGGGCACGCTTGTTATGCAGAAAAACGGCGTTCCGGCGATTTACGAGGACGGCGTTATGAAGCTTGCCGACCGCTCTTGCATAGCGGGAAGCGTAGCCACAACCGACAGACTTGTGAGAAATATGTATAAAAGGGTCGGAGTACCGCTTTGCGACGCGGTAAAAATGGCCTCTCTTACTCCGGCAAGGGTAATAGGCATTGACAGCAAAAAGGGTAAAATCGAAAAAGACTTTGATGCTGACCTTATTATGTTTGACGACGACATAAATATTTCCTTTGTTATGGTAGGCGGAAGCGTCGTAAAGGCGTGAGCGTAAAAAAATACTATCATGCTCGGCGGACTGTGAAGTGATTTCACTTGACAGTCCGCCTATTTTATGCAAATTTACTTTTTATTACTTGAAAAAGCTGTAATTTTTATGTATAATTATAAATACAACTCTTTCGGAGGTCCTATATATGACTGTCAGAGAAATACAAAACATACTTTCCGCCGAGGTTGTTTGCGGCGGCGACTGCCTTGACAGAGAAGTAAACGATGCATGCGGAAGCGATATGATGAGCGACGTTCTTGCGTTTGTCAAGCAGCAGGCAGTTCTGCTCACAGGGCTTGTTAATCCGCAGGTGATAAGAACCGCCGAGATGATGGATATGAAATGCGTGGTTTTTGTGCGCGGTAAACGCCCCGACCGAGATATGACGGAGCTTGCCGAAAATCTTGATATTATATTGCTTGCAACAAAGCTCCCTATGTTTTCGTCATGCGGCCTGCTGTATGAAAAAGGACTTGGCGGAGGTGAGGCGAAATGAGCGTTATCACGCTTCATTATGATGTTCCGGGTGATGATTTCACAAGGGCGGGCGAGGCGTCCGGTGACGTAAAGGCTCACCTTAAGAAGCTCGGATTTTCTCCCGAGGTAATCAGGAATACGGTAATAGCTCTTTATGAGGGCGAAATAAATATGGTAATACACGCGGGCGGCGGCAGGATAGACGTGGATATTGACCCCGATGTTATCTCTATGGTTTTGTCGGATGACGGACCGGGTATACCCGACGTTGCTCTGGCAATGAAGGAGGGATATTCCACGGCTCCCGACAATGTGCGTGCTCTCGGCTTCGGTGCCGGAATGGGACTTCCCAATATAAAAAAGTATACTGATGAAATGTTAATAGATACTTTGGTCGGCAAGGGCACAACCATGCGGCTGAAGGTGTATACAAACAGATAAATTATATAATCACGGAGTAACTGCGATGGAAAAGAGCGGCTTTTTTCATTCCGTACGTCTGGACGAAAGCAAGTGTATGGGATGCACCAACTGCATAAAGCGTTGCCCGACGGGAGCCATAAGAGTGCGCCGCGGTAAGGCATATATAATTTCGGAGCGGTGTATAGACTGCGGCGAATGTATCAGAATTTGTCCGCATCACGCGAAGTATGCCGAAAAATACTCCTTTGACGAGCTTCAAAAATACAAATATCGTATAGCCTTGCCTGCGCCTACGCTGTACGGTCAGTTTAACAATCTCGACGATACCGATTATGTGCTGACCGCGCTTAAAAAGCTTGGCTTTGACGATGTGTTTGAGGTGTCAAAGGGTGCCGAGATAGTGTCAGAGGCTACAAGGGCGGAACTGTCACATTCGGGCAGAAAAAAGCCCGTAATATCCTCAGCGTGCCCTGCCGTAGTAAGGCTTATAAGGGTGCGTTTCCCAAATCTAATCGAGAACGTGCTTGATTTTAACCCGCCCATGGAGGAGGCTGCGCGTCTTGCGAGAGAGCGTGCGGTAAAACGAACGGGATATTCAAAATCCGATATAGGAATATTTTTCATAACGCCGTGTACGGCGAAAATCACAGCCATAAAACAGCCTATATGCAACAACGGCTCCAATGTGGACGGCGTGTTCGGCATAAAGGATATTTATCCGTCACTTTTGCATGAAATGGAAAATACGGACAAAACGGAGCTTTTACGTGATTCCGGTATAATCGGAGTTTCGTGGGCGTCATCCGGCGGCGAAGCCTCGGCACTTCTCACCGACCGATATTTAGCGGCGGACGGTATAGAAAATGTTATAAAGGTGCTCGAGGAGATAGAGGACGAAAAGCTTTCGGACCTTGATTTTATCGAGCTTAACGCCTGTCCGGGCGGATGCGTCGGCGGGCCGCTGACAGTCGAAAATCCGTATGTCGCAAAGGCACGCATACAGCATCTGAGAAAATATATGCCGGTGTCCTGCAATCATCTTGAAATAAAAACCGTTCCGCGCTATATGCGTTGGGATAATCCGCTGAAAGAACTGCCCGTTATGCGCCTTTCCGACGATATGGGCGAGGCTTTACAAAAAATGGGCGAGATGAAGAAAATAGAAAGCTCTCTTCCGGGGCTCGATTGCGGAACGTGCGGAGCACCGTCCTGCAGCGACCTTGCCGAGGATATAGTACGCGGAAAAGCGTCTATAGAGGACTGCGTATTCTTCTCGCGTGAAAATACCGATAAAAACAACTATATTCCGATACCTGCGCCGTTCAGAAAAACGGAGAAAAACGAGTGAAACGGAGAAAATATGAACATAAAAGAAATTTCTGAAAAGCTCGGCTTGAGCTTCTTAAACGAAGCGGAGCCGTCCAAAGAGGTCGAGGGCGGTTACTGCGGCGATTTACTGAGCTTTGTTATGTCGCATGCAAAGTGCGGCGACTGTTGGTTTACCGTTATGGGGAACGTCAATGCCGTGGCGGTGGCGGTGCTGTCTGATTGTGCGGCGATAGTTCTATGTGAAAATTCTACGCTTGACGGTGACGCGCTCGAAAAGGCTAAAGAGCAGGGTGTTAACATCCTCTCTTCGGCAGAGGATGCATTTTCACTATCCGCCAAGCTCTCCGGTCTGCTATGATTATAAAGGCCGATTTACACATGCACACCTGTCTGTCGCCGTGCGGAGACGATGATATGACTCCTTATAACGCGGTAAATCTCGCCAAGCTTTTAGGGTATGATATGATAGCCGTCACAGATCATAATTCGTGCCTCAATTGCCCTGCGGCAGTAAGGGCAGGCGAAGCGGCAGGACTTGTCGTTATACCCGGAATGGAGCTTTGCACCGCCGAGGAGATACACAATGTTTGCCTTTTCCCGTCGCTTGACGCCGCAAAAGAATTTTCTGATTTTGTATACGACAAAATGCCCGATATTATAAACCGACCCGAAATATTCGGCGAGCAGATTATAACGGATGAAAAGGATAATATAATAGGCTACGAAAAACGGCTTTTGACCGTGGCGTCTGCTATTACCGAGGGCGAAACGGTAAAAGCGGTCTCGTCATACGGCGGCGTGTGCTTTCCGGCGCATATAGACAGAAGCTCTTACAGCATTTTATCGGTGCTCGGCACCTTTCCGGAGACTCCGACCTTCAAGGCGGCGGGCTTGTCGCGGTATGCAGACGAAAAAAAGCTTTCGGCGGAAAATCCATGCCTTGGCAATATGAAGCTTTTTGTAAATTCCGACGCGCACCGTCTTTCGGATATCCCGGAGCCGCAAAACGAGCTTGAGCTGCCGGAGTGCAGCGCGGAAGCTCTGATAGACTATATTAAAAACCGTTAAATAATTTAAATGTTGCTTTTTTGCCGAATTTGATTATAATATTGAGTATTACACGAAAATAAGGATGGTCTTATATATAATGGAAACAAAAAAGAAAAGGGCAGCCGTTACCGTACTCGGCATCTTTGTTACAGCTTTGTTTATATGGCTTGTTATCGTGGGCTGCAACCTCTATAAAAACAGATGGCATAAAATAAATTTTAATGTCAACAGCATAACCGTCGTCAGAACCGAGGGCGACACTCCTTACGACGGAATATACAATGTAACCGTTAAGGGAACGGCAAGCGCATGGTTTTATGATTTCAATAAATATCAGTTCGACCTTGTGCCGGCTTCGTCGGGCGGATATTATCCCACCTTCTATCAAAAGACCGATACCCTGGTTGTAACCAATAAGGATAAAACTCCGTTCGAGTTTTCATTTACAACAAAAGAAAATATGGATGAGGACTGCGAGAATACGGTTAGCCGTTTCGTTTACGGAGCCGAAAATATCACCGTAAACGGTTCTCCCGACACAAGCCACGATATAAGGCTGTTCTTGTCGGAATACAGAGATAAAATAACCGTCAAGAACAAATAGTTTTGTTTGACATAACGGGTACGGAATGATAAAATATTATAAATAGTTCAAACGCGTTGAAAAAGCTTAAGGAAAGCGATGCGCATTTTAAGAGAGCCGCTGTTCGGTGCGAAGCGGTATTCGGCGTTTTCCGTCGTCACTTTTGAGCGTCTTTGCCGAAACTACATTAAGCAAAGACGGTTTGCCGCCGTTAAAGGCACAGAGCGGCCGTTTTTTACGGCAAAATGAGTGGTACCGCGGTAATTTTCGCCTCATACTTTTGTATGAGGCGTTTTTATTTTGTAATTTATGTTTTACAGGAGGATAAATAATGAGCAAGGAGCTTGCAAAAAAATACGATCCGAAAAATGTTGAAGACCGTATTTACAAGACATGGCTCGAGCATAAGTATTTTCATGCCGAGCGTCAAGAGGGGAAAAAGACATACACAATAGTTATTCCGCCTCCCAATATTACGGGTCAGCTTCACATGGGTCACGCGCTTGACAATACTCTTCAGGATATACTGATAAGATATCACCGTATGGCAGGCTATGATACCCTTTGGGTTCCCGGCACGGACCACGCGTCAATAGCCACGGAAGCCAAAATAGTAGAGGCTATGCGCAAAGAGGGCATAACCAAGGAGGACATCGGCAGAGATAAGTTCCTCGAGCGTGCATGGGACTGGAAAGCAAAGTACGGCGGCAGAATAATAGAGCAGCTCAAAAAGATGGGCTCCTCCTGCGATTGGGACAGAGAACGCTTCACTCTTGACGAGGGCTGCAGTAAGGCGGTGCGCGAGGTTTTTGTACAGCTCTATGACGAGGGGCTTATTTATCGCGGCAACCGTATGGTAAACTGGTGTCCGCACTGTAATACCTCAATATCCGACGCCGAGGTTGAATATGAGGAAAAGGAATCCAACTTCTGGCATCTTCTTTACACGGTAAAGGAGACGGGTGAGAAGCTTGAGCTTGCCACAACAAGACCCGAAACCATGCTCGGCGATACCGCGGTTGCGATAAATGCCGACGACCCGAGATATAAGCATCTCCACGGTTGCCATGTTATACTGCCGCTTCTCAATAAGGAAATACCGATAGTTTGCGATGAACACGCCGATATGACAAAGGGTACGGGCGTAGTTAAAATAACCCCGGCACACGACCCCAACGACTTTGAAGTCGGCCTTCGCCACAATCTGCCTATCGTGCGCACATTTACGTACGACGGCCATATGACAGGCAAGGCGGATAAGGAATTTGCCGATGAGCTTCGCCGCAGCGGCAAGGCTTCAAAGGATGAGCCGGAGGTCCTTGACTGCGGCAAATACGCCGGTATGACTACCCTCGAAGCCCGCAAGGCGATAGTAAAGGATCTTGAGGACGGCGGATACATCAAATGTATTGAGCCTTTAAAGCATGACGTAGGTACGTGCTACCGCTGCCATACCGATATCGAGCCCATGGTGTCAAAGCAATGGTTTGTGAAGATGGACCCGCTTGCGGGACCTGCAATAGAGGCTGTCGAAAAGGGCGACATCAAATTCGTTCCCGACAGATTTAAAAAGAATTATATGAGCTGGATGCGCGGTACGAGAGATTGGTGTATTTCGCGTCAGCTCTGGTGGGGCCACCGTATACCTGCGTGGTATTGCGACGACTGCGGTGCCACTACGGTTTCAAAGTCGGACATTACGGCTTGCCCTCATTGCGGAAGCAGTAATGTGAAACAGGACCCCGACACGCTCGATACGTGGTTCTCTTCGGCTCTTTGGCCGTTCTCAACGCTCGGCTGGCCCGAAAAGACTGCTGACCTTGAGCATTATTACCCGACAAATACGCTCGTTACAGGCTATGATATCATAGGCTTCTGGGTGAGCCGTATGATATTCTCTGGACTTAAATATACGGGTAAGGCGCCGTTTGATACGGTTTTGATACACGGGCTTGTAAGAGATGCTCAGGGCAGAAAAATGTCAAAGTCTCTCGGCAACGGCATTGACCCGCTTGAGATAATCGACAAATACGGAGCGGACGCTCTGAGATTTACACTCGCAACGGGCAACAGCCCCGGAAACGATATGCGCTTCTCCGACGAGAGAGTTGAGGCGAGCCGTAACTTTGCCAATAAGATTTGGAATGCGGCAAGATTTATTCTTATGAACCTCGGCGACGACGAAAAAGCTCCGCATATTCCCGAGGGGCTCGCTCTCGAGGATAAGTGGATTTTAAGCCTTTACAACGACCTTGTAAAAGACGTTACCGACTCGCTTGAGAAATATGAGCTCGGTATGGCTGTTCAGAAGCTGTACGACTTTATATGGGATGTTTTCTGCGACTGGTATATAGAGCTTTCAAAGATACGTCTCGGCGGCGATGACGAAAAGGCAAAAGAGACGGCAAAAGCGGTGCTCGTATATGTTATGTCAAATACGCTGAAGCTCTTGCATCCGTTTATGCCATTTATAACCGAGGAAATATGGCAGACCCTTCCGCATGACGGCGATACTATCATGCTGTCACCCTGGGCTGAATTCAGCGAGGCTCTCTCGTTCCCGGAAGAAGAGGAACAGATGAATAAAATTATGACAGCCGTAAAGGTGGTACGTAACCGCCGTGCCGAGATGAACGTTGCTCCGTCTAAAAAGGCGCAGGTGTTTATTGAGACTCCGTACGGCGATACCTTTAAAAAGGGAACGGAGTTCTTTAAGCGTCTTTCGTCGGCAAGCGACGTGTCCGTCGGTGAAAAATTCGACGGTATGGATAAGGCTGTTTCTATAATCACCGAGAGCGCAAGAATTTATATCCCGATGGATGAGCTTGTTGACTTTGAGGCCGAAAGGGAGAGACTCAATAAGGAGAAGGAGAAGCTCCAAAAGGATATTGACTTTGTAAACGGCAAGCTCAACAATCCGAATTTCGTCTCTAAGGCTCCCGAAAAGGTTGTAGAAGCGCAGAGAAAGGCTCTCTGCGAATATACCGAAAAGATGAAATTGCTCGATGAGAGCTTAAATAAGCTTATAAATAAGTAAGGAGGCTTACAATGAAGGTCTTTATTGGAATACTCATCTTTCTCGCAGTTATAACTGTTATAACGCTTATTCGCGCGATATTTTGGGTGCCGAAGAAAAAAACCTACGAGCCGCTTGAGGACGAAGAGGTGCAGCTTAATGAGTATCGTCGAAATTTGAGCGATGCGATTAAGTTTAAAACCGTATCTCAGCCTGACCCGAAGGATGTTGATTGGAACGAGTTTGAAAAATTTCACAAGTTTCTTGAGGAACGTTTCCCGCTTGTTTACAAGAATCTGAAGCACGAGGAAATCAGCGATGCGAGCCTTTTGTTCACATGGGAGGGAACGCGCCCCGACCTTGAGCCTATCGCGCTTCTTGCCCATCAGGATGTTGTTCCGATAGCTGCCGGCACCGAAAATGACTGGGAGCATCCGGCGTTTGACGGATTTGATGACGGCGAATTTATATGGGGACGCGGCGCGCTCGATATGAAAAACCATCTTATCGCGGTTATTCAGACCGTTGAGACGCTTCTCGGTGAAGGCTTTAAGCCCGAAAGAACGGTTTATCTGTGCTTTGGCCACAATGAGGAAATAGTAGCCTCCGAAAATTCCGGTGCGGGCTCAATTGCCGCAGTTCTCGAAGAACGCGGAGTAAAGCTTGACAGCGTTATCGACGAGGGCGGTGCCGTACTCAATGTGGATGTGCCGAAAATCCTCAGAACAAAGCTTGCCGGAATAGGCATTGCCGAAAAGGGATATGCCGATTATAAAATCACCGTTCGCTCAAAGGGCGGCCATTCGTCACAGCCTCCGGTACATTCGGGAATAGGCGAGATAGCCAAGGTTACACGCGACCTTGAGGGGCATCAGTTCAAGGCCAAAATGCCTCACTTTGTGTATGCGCTCTTTACAAAAATCGGCAAGCGTGTATCGTATCCTGCAAGAATAGTTACGTGCAATCTCTGGCTCTTAAAGCCCATAGTTACCCTTGTTATGAAAAAATTCCCGCCTGCGGCTTCGCTTATAAGAACCACAACGGGTGTTTCAATGGCAGAGGGCAGCCCTGCCGCCAACGTTCTTCCGCAGAAGAGCAGCATAACGGTAAACTTCCGTATGATGCCGGGAACCACTCTTGCGGACGTAAAAGAGCACATCAAAAAGGTTGTAAAGAAAAAGGATATAGAAATCGAATTGCTCAAGGGCAAAGAGGCGTCAAAGGTCTCTCCTACGGACAGCCGCTCCTTCAAAATCCTTGAAGAGCTTTGTATGCGCACCGACAATAACTATATAGTTGCACCGTACCTTGTTATGGGTGGCACAGACTCATATCACTATGAGAATATTTGTGATTGCATTTATCGTTTCGCCCCGTTTGAGGTCGATACAAAATATCTCCTTTTGACCCATGCCACAAATGAGAGAATCCCCGTGGACTGTATGGAGGGCGCGCTTAAATTCTTTAAGCGTTACATAAAGTATATGTCAAAGGAATAATCTGTTCTTAAAAATTAAAAAGACCGCAGAAAGCAAATACGCTCTCTGCGGTTTTTTGCTTGCGCCTCGATTATTACTCTCGGCGGATGTCGCATAAACTCACAAAAATAAAAACGACAAATCCCAAAAGAGATTTGTCGTTTTTGTCTGTGGGGTACAGAAAAGATGTTTTTATGTTTTTTGTGGATAGAGTTGAACTCTCGGAATTTTTAATGAAATCGTTCGCGTTGCTCACGATGAAATCAAAACCTACGGTTTTGATGAAATTTTCGGCTACGCAGAAAATGAAATTAAATCCACCCATCGCCGCAGCGATTTCATACGCTGAAAGCGTATTTCATATTGCGAAGCAATGTTTCACCCACCCGCAAGGGTGGATTTAGTTGAAAAGGACAGATTTCTAACGAAATCTGTCCTTTTCTGGTGCGAGCGATGGGACTTGAACCCATACGGGATTACCACACGCCCCTCAAACGTGCGCGTCTGCCGATTCCGCCACGCTCGCAAACTATGTTGTCGCTTTTCTTGCGACGGTGAATATTATAGCAAAGGTTACCTTTTGTGTCAAGCGGTTTTTTAAAAAAGTTACCACTTTTTTTGACAATTACGACTGCGGTAAATTAAGCCCCATAAATACAGCACCGAAAAGACAAAATATCACTTTAAACCCGTTCTTTTTGTAAAATTCGATTGCTCGCACGTTGCCTTTTCCGACGCACAGCATAACGCCCTTTATATTATCGCTTACAAGCTTTTCTTTAAGGGCGGACATAAGAGCGGTTCCGACCTTTTGCCCCTGATATTCCGGCAATATGTCTATGTGCAGATGAGCGGGGTATTTGGCTGAAAATGCGGCAGGGGAGACAGCCTCAAAAAATGATGCAATACCCGATGTAAAGCTTATTTTGAATATCTCTTGCAGCTCCGTGCCGAAAAAGCCTTTGAGATATTTCGGTAAGCTCTCGGCACAGAGAATGTACCCCACAACTCTGCCGTTTTCGTCTTCCGCGACAAAGCTGCTGCTCTTTTGGGTTCTCGTATAGCAGCGGTTATACATTAAAAGGGTGCGAAGGGCTTTACTTTGCGTATCCTTGATTTCTTTTGCCGCCGTTATTAAGCATATATATTCGGCGGAGGGAATATCCTGTTTTTCAAGGCTTCTTATTTTAATCATATTTAAGCTCCCGATTTGTGCGGAGGCTATAAAATAGTTCCGCCGCCTATAACCGTGTCTCCGTCGTATACAACCGCAGCCTGACCCTTTGTAACGGCTCTCTGCGGCTCATCAAAAATGATTTTCAGCTTGTCTTTATCGGTTTGAATTACCGTTGCGGGCTGTTCCTTTTGATTGTAGCGTATTTTAGCGCTGAGGTGTTCAGGCTTTTCGAGAGAATCACAGGCACTGAGGACTATGTCTCCGACGGAGACCTCTTTTGAAAACAGATCTTCGTTAAATCCTAAAACGACCCTGTTGTTTTTAACGTCCTTTTCGCATACATACATAGACTGCGGAAGCGCCAGACCGAGACCGCGGCGCTGACCCACGGTGTATCTGATTATTCCCTTGTGCGTGCCGAGCTTCTTGCCGGACTTGTCAACAAAATCGCCCTCCGGGAATTTTTCTCCGGTGTATTTTTCTATGAAGGCGCTGTAATTTCCGTCGGGGACGAAGCATATATCTTGGCTGTCATGCTTTTTTGCGTTTATAAAGCCGTTTTCCTCGGCTATTTCGCGAACCTCGGTTTTGCGGTATTTCCCGAGCGGAAACAGCGTGCGGCTGAGCTCGTCTTGAGTCAGCGAATACAAAACGTAGCTTTGATCCTTGCTTTCGTCAAGCGCCTTTTTTAAGAGGTATCTGTCCGCGCATTTTTCGATTCTCGCGTAGTGACCGGTCGCTATGAGGTCCATTTTAAGCTCAATGGCTTTTTTTAAGAGCTTGGAAAATTTGATGTATCGGTTACAGTCTATACAGGGGTTGGGAGTTGCGCCCAGGCGGTAGCTTCTGACGAACTTGTCCATTACGTCCTTACGGAAATCCTCGGTCATATTGAGAGTATAGTGTAAAGCTCCGAGCCTTGCCGCCACACTTTTGGCGTCCTCTACGTCGTCGAGAGAACAGCAGGTCTTGTCCTTTACAAAGTCAATGTCGTCGTTTGTGTAAAGCTTCATTGTAACTCCGACTATGTCGAAGCCCTCCTGTTGCAACAGGTATGCCGTAACAGAGCTGTCAACTCCGCCGCTCATGGCAACCATAACTTTTTTCTTTTCGTCAGTCATTGTGTTTTTCCTTTATAAATTAAGGTGGGAGTTTCCTCCCACCCCGTAGATTTTTTCGTAAATTTTCAGCCGCCGAGCCTTATCATTTCGTCAATGCAGACTCTCGCTTTCGTGATTGTGTCATCGTCTAGAACAATCTCTTCGCCGCCTACGCCTCGTACGGCGTTGTAGACGTCCATAAGCGTTGAGCTCTTCATATTCGGGCAAATGAGCTTTTTGGAGAGATAATAGAAATTTTTGTCGGGGCAGGCGTATTGAAGATGCTCTGCTATGCTGATTTCCGTGCCGATGATAAACTCTTTTTTATCGCTGTTTTTTGCGTATTCCGTAATGCCCGAGGTTGAACCCACATAGTCGGCGTACTTAACAACGTCGGGTACGCATTCGGGGTGAACAAGCAGCGGAGCGCCCGGATGCTTTTCTTTAGCCGCAACAGCTTCACTTTCGCTTACGGAGGCGTGAATGGGACAGCCGCCGTGCAGGAGCTTGAAATTCTTTTCGGGGATCTGCTCGCTGACATAATGACCGAGATTGCAGTCGGGAATAAACAGTATGTTTTTCGCGTCCATATTTTTAATGATTTTAACCGCCGAGGAGGAGGTCACGCAAACATCGCATACGGTTTTGAGGTCTGCGGTGGTGTTGATATAAGCAACAACTTTGTAATCCGGGTATTCCTTTTTGACGGCGCAGATAAGCTCTTTATCCATTTGCTCTGCCATGGGGCAGCCTGCAATGGGCTGAGCCAAAATTACCTTTTTCTCCGGAGAGAGTATTTTAACGGTCTCGGCCATAAATCTGACGCCGACCATTATTACTGTTTTTTGCGGAGCGGTTGTCGCCTTGACGGAAAGCGCATAGCTGTCGCCGGTAAAGTCCGCTATCTCAATTATTTCGTGCGCAACATAGCTGTGCGCCAAAATACATATATCCTTTTCCTTTTTAAGCCTGAGAATTTCCTGTTGAATGTCTTTAATCATTTGACACATCTCTTTCAAGTTTTATGCCGGCCGACCTTTTTATGAGTGTACCGACGTTATATTGATATAATACGAGATTTTTCGCCTAAAATCAAGAGCGTCGCGGTATTTTTAGACTTGTAACTTTTTGTAATAATAGTTATAGTCTTGAAATAAATATTGCGTTTTGGCAAAAAAAATATATAATAACATTAAACTATAAAATGAAAAGGTATGCGCAGATGAAAAAAATCATTGAATTTTTTAATTCGCCAAAGATTTCTCGCATGGGCGAGTATATGCTTACCGGGCGATATATAATGGTGCTTTTCGCGCTGGCGTCGGTGTTTGTTATATTTGACATATCCGTTGCCGGTGTGCTCACCTTTGCGTGCATTACGGGTATAACGCTTGTTCTGTGCGAGGACCTTTTGGCGCCGTTTCCGCCTTTTTTGTTCCTGTGCCTTATAGGAACAAAGTGTTACAATTCATTCAGCGTGTTTATTCAGTATAAGGCACTCGGTGCGGTACTGATAATTTGTGTAATTATGCACTTTGTTTTGCATTGGAAGAAGCCGGTGCTGAAAGGATTCCTCACGCTGCCGATGATATTTGTGTCTGCTGCGGTAATGCTCGGCGGAGTCGGTTTCATCTCGAAACGTGAGTATTTCAGCGGCGCGTCGATATTTTACATTTTGGCGCTCGGCGTGGGAATGCTGTTGCTCTATACCGTATTTAATACGCATATAAATGTCCATAAGGATTATTCTCTTATGGATAAGCTGTCCCTTATTATGGTGATAATAGGCTGCTTCGGTACCTTTATGGTGGCATCGTATTATCTCACGCATATAAATGAGGTTATAGACACAAAAACGATTTTGTATTTTCAGTGGCGCAATAACTGCTCTACGTTTTTGATGTTGTCGATACCGTTTGCATTTTATCGCGGCAACAAAAAATCGTATTCCATTATGTTCGGATTTTTGTTCTATTTTGCGATATTGCTGACCGGTTCGCGCGGAGGACTTGTTTTCGGTGCCATAGAGCTTATGATGTGCTGTATTCTGTTCTTTCTTTACGACAGGGAGAGGCGTTTTGCGTATATTGCCATTCTCGCTTGCATTTGCTTTGCGCTTATGATATTCTCGCGCGAGTTTCTCTCGTTCTTCGGCTATACCTTTGACCGCCTTATGTCTGCGATAAACGGGGTGCTCGTCGGCGAACAAAAGGAAGTGAGAGTTTTCCAGTATGAGCGCGGCATAAAGGATTTTCTTGGCCATCCGATATTCGGAACCGGCATAGGATACATGGGGAATATCGATATATATGATCCTGCCGATTTCTCGATATGCTGGTATCATTGCGAGCCTATACAGATAGCCGCAAGTATGGGCATAGTCGGAATTTTGGCGTATGTCTATCAATTTATAAAGAGAATGTTTCTGCTTTGGAGAAAGCCGACGCTCTTTAATATGACCGTCTTTCTTTCATATGTAAGCCTTGAGCTTATGTCACTTGTAAATCCCGGCATATTCTGCCCGATACCGTATCTTTTAATAGTGACCATTTTCTTTGTGGTAGTAGAAAAGAGTACATACGGCGAATATCAGCCTAAGATATATGTTATGCCGTCGTCGCAAAAGGACGATACTCCTGACGGTGATGACGATGACGACGAAGTAATCGACACGGCAAAGGTTTAATTTTTAATGCCGCAAAAAATAAAAGGACTGTAAAACGATTGTTTTACAGTCCTTTTTGGTTCTGTCTGATTTAGTGCTCGTGTGTATAGTGGCAATTATCGGGCTTAAAAAGCTCCTCGTCGTATTGAATGCCGTTCTTGTCATAGTAATCCTTAACTGCCGCCTTTATAGCTTCCTCGGCGAGTACCGAGCAGTGAATCTTTACTGCCGGCAGTCCGTCAAGAGCTTCCACAACGGCTTTGTTTGTGAGTTTCAATGCTTCGCTTATGGGCTTCCCCTTTATCATATCCGTAGCAATCGAGCTTGTGGCTATTGCGGAGGCACAGCCGTAGGTGTTAAACTTTACGTCGGTTATAACGTCGTCTTTAACCTTTATATACATTTTCATTATATCGCCGCATTTGGCGTTTCCTACCTCGCCTATGCCATCGGCGTCGTCGATTTTTCCGACGTTATGAGGATTTGCGAAGTGTTCAAGGACTTTTGCGCTGTATTCCATATTTTTAATCCTTCCTTATCTCAATGTTTATCGTGGGTGAAGAAGCTGTTTTCGCGGCAAAGTCTCTCCCAAAGCGGAGACATTGAACGCAGTCTTTCTATTATGGGAGGCAGAGCTTCGGCGATGAAATCTACCTCTTCTTCGGTGTTGTATTCGCACAGGCTCAGTCTTAAAGAACCGTGAGCGACCTCGTGAGGCAATCCTATTGCGAGAAGCACGTGGCTTGGGTCAAGCGAGCCCGATGTGCACGCGGAGCCTGATGACGCGCAAACGCCCTGCATATCGAGATAGAGCAGCATTGACTCGCCCTCAACGCCTTCAAAACAAACGCTGACATTTCCGGGCAGGCGATTTTCCCTTGAGCCGTTTAAACGGCTGTGCGGAATTTCGAGTATTTTTTCTATAAGCCTGTCGCGGAGAGCTGCGACCTTTTTTGTATTTTCCTCCATATTGTTTACGGCCTCTGTGAGTGCTGCCGCCATACCGACGATTCCGGGGATGTTTTCCGTGCCGGCTCTGCGGTTTCTCTCCTGTGCACCGCCCTCGATAAGGTTAGGCAGATTTATGCCTTTTCTTATATAAAGCGCACCGATGCCCTTCGGTCCGTGAAACTTGTGACCCGACATTGAGAGCATATCTATGTTTTGCGCCTTTACGTCTATCGGAAGATGACCAACCGCCTGTACTGCGTCCGTGTGGAAGATGACTCCCTTTTCGCGACAGATTTCACCTATTTCGGTTATGGGCTGAATTGTTCCTATTTCGTTGTTTGCATACATTACGGTCACCAAAGCCGTGTCGTCTTTTATTGCCGAGGCAACGTCGCCGGGAGACACAAAGCCGTCGCTTGAAACGGGGAGAAGAGTTATTTCAAAGCCTTGCTTTTCGAGCTTTTTTAATGTGTGCAGTACGGCGTGATGCTCAACGGTTGTGCTTATAATATGCTTTTTACCTTTTTTCGCCATAAGCTCGGCGGTGCCTTTTATGGCCCAATTGTCTGCTTCGCTGCCGCCCGACGTGAAATACAGCTCGCTTCTCTCGCAGCCTATTGCGTTAGCTGTCGCTAAACGCGCTTCCTCAAGAGCACTGTGTGCTTTTTGCCCCATATGGTGCAGACTCGACGGATTGCCGTAAATGTCGCAAAAATACGGAGCCATTGCATTAAGAGCCGATTTTGACAGTCGAGTCGTAGCGGCGTTATCCGCATATACTTCCATAATTACATCTCTTTTCTCACGGTACCGCGCTCTGAATGCGCAATACCATAGTAATCTACTATGAATTCAAAGTGTATGATACTATACAGACATATTATTGTCAATAATGATTATACGATATACATATATAAGGCTGTATTTTATCGGCTTTTGGGCGGTGCAAATTCCAAATTATGTATTTTTTGTTAATTTTATAAAAAAGGGTTGATTTTTTCTGAAAAGAGGCTAAAATATATATTAGCACTCAAGGAAAGCGAGTGCTAATAAATTCATAATTACAATATATCTTTTAGGAGGAATATAGTATGACGATCAAACCGCTTGCTGACAGAGTCGTTTTAAAGCCCTGTGAGCTTGAAGAAACAACAAAGGGCGGCATCATCCTTGCCGCGTCTGCACAGGAAAAGCCTCAGGTAGCCGAGGTAGTGGCAGTAGGTCCCGGCGGTACTGTTGACGGTAACGAAGTCAAAATGTATGTTAAAGTCGGCGACAAGGTAATTTCGAGCAAATATTCGGGTACCGAGGTTAAGATGGACGACGTTAACTACAATATCGTTCGTCAGTCCGATATCCTTGCAATTGTTGAATGATTTAAGGGAGGAAATACATTATGGCTAAACAGATTATTTACGGCGAAGAGGCTCGCAAGGCACTTGAAGCCGGTATAGACAAACTCAGCAACACAGTTAAAATAACACTCGGCCCCAAAGGCAGAAACGTAGTTCTTGACAGAAAATACGGTGCTCCGCTTATCACCAACGACGGTGTTACAATCGCTAAAGAGGTTGAGCTTGAGGACGCTTTTGAAAATATGGGTGCTCAGCTCGTTAAAGAGGTTGCCACAAAGACAAACGATGTGGCAGGCGACGGTACAACAACCGCTACTCTTCTTGCGCAGGCTCTTGTTCGCGAGGGCATGAAGAATGTAGCTGCAGGTGCTAATCCGATGGTAGTTAAAAAGGGCATGCAGATGGCAGTTGACGCCGCTGTCGAAGCTATCAAGAGCGAGGCTCAGCCCGTTAAATCTTCCGACGACATCGCAAGAATTGCTACTATTTCCGCAGCCGACGAATACATCGGCAAGCTGATTGCCGAGGCTATGGAAAAGGTAACCTCCGACGGCGTTATCACCATAGAGGAGTCTAAGACAAGCGAAACCTACAGCGATGTTGTTGAAGGTATGCAGTTTGACCGCGGCTATATTTCACCGTATATGGTAACCGATACCGACAAGATGGAAGCTGTTATTGACGACGCTTACATTCTTATTACCGATAAGAAGATTTCAAACATTCAGGAAATTCTTCCTCTTCTTGAGCAAATCGTAAAAGCGGGTCAGAAGCTCGTTATTATCGCTGAGGACGTTGAGGGCGAAGCTCTTTCCACAATCCTTGTCAATAAGCTCCGCGGCACATTCACCTGCGTATGCGTCAAGGCTCCCGGCTTCGGCGACAGAAGAAAGGAAATGCTCCAGGATATAGCTACTCTTACAGGCGGCGAGGTTATCACCTCCGACCTCGGTCTTGAGCTTAAAGATACTCAGATAAATCAGCTCGGCCGTGCTAAGCAGGTTAAGGTTTCTAAGGAGAACACCATCATTGTTGACGGTGCCGGCGATAAGGAAGCCATTAAGAGCAGAGTTGCACAGATTAAATCTCAGATTGAAGTTACAACCTCAGAGTTCGATAAGGAAAAGCTTCAGGAGAGACTTGCTAAGCTTGCAGGCGGCGTAGCCGTTATCCGTGTAGGTGCTGCAACCGAAACAGAAATGAAGGAAAAGAAGCTCCGCATCGAGGATGCTTTGGCAGCTACAAAAGCAGCTGTTGAAGAGGGTTGCGTAGCAGGCGGCGGCGTTGCTCTTCTCAATGCTATACCGGCTGTTAAGAAGCTCCTTGACACAGACGATGCTGACCTTAAGACAGGCGTTAACATCGTAGTTAAGGCTATTGAAGAGCCTGTTCGTCAGATTGCTAAGAACGCAGGCCTTGAAGGTTCTGTTATCGTAAACGAAATCATGAGTTCCGGCAAGAAGAACTATGGCTTTAACTTCTCTAAGGAAGAATATGTCGATATGTTTAAGGCAGGTATTCTTGACCCCGCAAAAGTAACACGTTCCGCTCTTCAGAACGCTTCGTCCGTTGCCGCTATGGTACTCACCACAGAGTCTCTCGTAGCCGACATTCCGGACCCGAAGGCTGATGCTGCTGCGGCTGCTGCTATGGCTGCACAAGGCGGCGGAATGTATTGATAAAAGCCACCGGCTGTAAATAACAAATGAAAATCGCACGGCAAAGAAGTAATTCCTTGTCGTGCGATCTTTTTTACCGCAAAGTAAAAAGGCAACCGAAATTTATTGTTTTGGTTGCCTTTTGTCGTAATTGAAGTGATGAGACTTCGATATTTTATTTTTTCAGCCTTTTATCGCTCTTTAAAGCCAGGCGTGTGCCGACGCTCTGGAATATCTGAACAAGTATTATAAGCAGTATTACCGCAGCATACATAACAAGATATTTATAACGGTAATAGCCGTAATCAATTGCGACTTTACCGAGTCCGCCGCCGCCTATGATACCGCTCATTGCGGAATAGCCGAGTATTGTAGTGAGAGCTATTGTGACATTCTGCAAAAGAGAGGGTATACTTTCGGGGATCATCACCTTGCAGATTATCTGCATGGGCTTTGCACCCATACTCTGCGCCGCCTCAATTATATTCGGGTCTACTTCGCGCAGACTGCTCTCAACGAGCCTTGCAACAAACGGGAACGCGGCAACAACAAGCGGCACTATTGTGGCTGTGGTTCCTACGGTAGTGCCTATCAGTGCGCGCGAGAGGGGAAATACCATTATCATAAGTATCAAAAACGGAATGGATCTTAGAAGATTTATTATGACATTGAGTATCGACAGCACCGGCTTCGGCAGGGGAAGTACGCCGCCCTTTTCACCGGCTACAAGCAAAACGCCGAGCGGAAGCCCGATTAAAAGAGAGAGTGCGGTTGACAGCACCGTAACGTAAAAGGTCTCCCATATCGCCATGGGGAACTGCGTTTTAAACGCGGTCAAAAGCTCTGCCATTGACTCCGCCGTAAAAAGTCCGTCAGTCATCTGCGCTCACCTCCTCAACCTTAATGTTTTCAAAGCTTTTAAGAAAAGCGGTTGCCTTGTCAAATTGACTGTTCGGAATACCGAGCAGCATACTGCCGTAAATTTCGTCCGAAAGCTTCTGCGTTGTCGCGGAAATTACATTTGCGCTGATGCCCTCTTCGGTGGCAAGTCTTGCCACAAGCGGTACAGACGTTGCGGCGACATTTAAAAATGTCAGCTTTAAGCGTCTTTCGTGCAGCGGATCCGATACCGTCATATCCTCGCCGCCGGGGAATACCAGGTGGCGCGCGGCTTCGGATTTCGGAGAGGTAAATACAGAGGAAACAAGACCCTCTTCTGCAATAATACCGTCGTCGAGTATCGCAACGTGATTGCACACCTCTTTAACAACGCTCATCTGGTGGGTTATTATTACAACGGTTATGCCGAGCTTTTTGTTTATGTCGCGTATAAGTTCAAGTATCTGCCTCGTGGTTTTAGGGTCGAGTGCACTTGTCGCCTCGTCACAGAGCAAAACCTTGGGATTTGTCGCAAGTGCTCTCGCTATTGCAATGCGTTGCTGCTGGCCGCCCGAGAGCTGAGCCGGATAAGCCTTGGCCTTGTCGGGAAGTCCGACAAGGGCTAAAAGCTCCTTTGCGCGATTTTGTGCATCCTTTTTGCTTGCTCCGGCGAGCTCCATCGGAAAGCACACATTTTTTAAGCAGTTGCGCTGCATTAAAAGGTTGAACTGCTGAAATATCATCGTTATGTTGCGGCGAGCCGCACGAAGCTGAGCCGGAGACATCGTGTCAAGCCTTTTGCCGTTCACGATAACTTCACCGGAGGTGGGCTTTTCAAGCATATTTATACATCGAACGAGCGTGCTTTTCCCGGCGCCGCTCATACCGATGATACCGTATATATCGCCGTCCTCTATTGTTATTGAGACGTCCTTCAGCGCGTCAACCTTGCCTTCGGCGGTATCAAACGATTTGCTTACGTTTTTTAATTCAATCAAGGATAATTTCCCCTTTTGCCTTATTATTTGCCTTTAACACCGAGAGTGTCAAGATTTGTCTGCTTGCCGCCGTAAAGAGCCATCGGTTCAACGTGGATTGCGCCGACAGACACAAGGTGAGTGCCCTTTTCTTCGTTGAAGTTGTCAAGGTAAGGAGTGTGCTGGAAGTAGTTTGCGTCTATGGTGCCGTCCTCAACAACGGTGTTGGGAACTACATAGTCGTTGTAGGTCTGAATATTGAGAGCTATGCCTTTTTCGGCGAGAATCTGCTTTGCAACTTCGAGAATTTCGGCGTGAGGTGTGGGAGAAGCCGCAACGGTTATAGTTGTGTCTTTAAGTGCGTCATAGTCAATGTTCGGGTCGTATCCGTCGCCGGGATTTTCAACAACGCTGATGACCGAGCCGTTGTATTTGTCGCTGATAAAGTTCGCAACCTGCTTGCTATTTAAGGCTGCCGCAAGAGCGAGAATTTTAGGCGAATTTTCATTTCCCTGCTTAGTTACGAGAATGTTGCCGTAAGCCGAGGAGGAGCCCTCTATAAGAAGCGAATCCGATACGGGGTTGAGACCTGCGTTTATAGCGTAGTTTGAGTTGATTACGGCGTAGTCTACATCCTTTAATACGTTGGGTATCTGAGCTGCTTCGGCCTCTACTATTTCAACGTTGTGCGGATTTTCAATTATGTCGTTTTTGGTGGCTGTAATGCCTGCGCCGTCTCTGAGCTTTATAACGCCGTTTTCCTGGAGGAGCAGAAGCGCGCGTGCTTCGTTTGTTGTGTCGTTGGGAACAGATATCTGTATTTTAGAGCTTTTTGAATTGCCGCAGCCTGTGAGAGCGATTGCGGTGAGAACTGCGAGCGCAAGAACTAATGCCAAGGATTTTTTTATTGACTTTTTCATGGATTTATCTCCTTTTTATTGAAAATTATATTTGTTTGGAAATGATGCGTGATTAAAATCTGTGTTTGACAGATGACATCCCCAAAGCACATTCGATCGTCTTTTAATATATTAAAGCCTCTGCAAAGACTCATAATAAAGCTCCTCTCGTTGAAATAAAAAAACAGCGGAGGTCATTACCTTCCGCTGCCTTAACGCAATGATAAAAAATCAGGCTTTACAGAAAAGTGAATGACCGTTTCGGGCATAACGCATGAAGCACATGGAGCACATGCGCATCTCTTGCATTATCATAATGTCGCCGGTCAAAAACTTCATACCGATTTCCTTTCTCAAACAATCTATACTAAACCCGTAGGAATTAGAATGTTTGTATAATACCACCGAATTGTCGGATTGTCAACAAGAATTTTGAAAGTTTTAAAAACTTTATTTTACGGAATCCGCAAACTTCAAAAATTGCTCTTTTCCCTTTTCGGTTCGGGCAAAAACGCCGCATTGCTCGAGAATGGCCGCAAAGACAACGCCTATTTCGTGCTTTAATATGTCATCGCAGTTTTCCTCTGTTATGTCATATTTATTCTTTATCGCTTCGGCCCACGCCTTATGCTTGGCTATTCTCTCGTCCTTCTCTATATCCGCGCCCGAAAGCATGGCCTTCTTTAAAAGCTCCATTTCGGTTTTAAGCCTTGCAGGCAAAACGGCAAGTCCCATAACTTCGATAAGACCGATGTTTTCTTTCTTTATATGGTGATATTCGGGGTGCGGATGATAAACGCCGTCAGGATACTGCTTTGTGGTTATGTTATTGCGTAAAACAAGGTCAAGCTCGAAGTTTTCGCCGCGCTTGCGTGCAATCGGCGTTATTGTGTTGTGGGGAACACCGTCGGTGGTTGCAAAAATGAATGCGTCCTCGTCGGTGTAATTTCTCCAAGCCGCAAGTATCCTTCCGCCGAGGCTGCATATTCTCTCGGTGTCCTTACCCGACAGACGAATTACCGACATAGGCCATTTTACAATGCCTGCCGAAACATCTTCGTATCCGGCAAAAGAAAGCTCTGTTTCGATAGGCGCCTTTGCCATGGCAAAGGTATAGTTGCCGCCCTGAAAATGCTCGTGCGTGAGTATTGAGCCGCCGACTATCGGTAAATCGGCGTTTGAGCCGACAAAATAATGCGGAAACTGCTTTACAAAATCAAAAAGCTTTAAAAAAGCGCCTTCGTCGATTTTCATCGGCGTGTGCTCTCCGTTAAATACTATACAATGCTCATTATAATAAACATACGGAGAATATTGAAAATACCACTGCGAGCCGCCCATTGTAACCGGGATAATACGATGGTTTTCGCGCGCCGGGTGGTTGACTCTGCCGGCGTATCCCTCATTTTCCTTGCAAAGCTGACATTTCGGGTATGAGCTTTGTCTGCATTTGAGAGCCGCGGCTATGGCTTTGGGGTCTTTTTCGGGCTTAGACAGATTTATCGTAATATCTATGTCACCGTAATCCGTCTTTGTTATCCATTTAATATCGTTTTTAATACGGTATTCTCTTATGTAATTCGATTTTCTGCTCAGATGATAATAATATGATGTGGCTTCTTCGGGAGATACGCTGTATTTTTTACGGAATTCGGCGATTATATCGGACGGCCTTGCAACAAGCGTGCCCATCACTTTTGTATCAAACAGGTCGCGGTAAACTACCGAGCTTTCGCAAAGCCCGTTTTCTTCGGCGTATTGTAATATTACCGAGAGTATGTCTTCAAGCTCGGCGTCCTTTTTCGGCTCCGCGTCCTCAAATGAGTCAAGAGAGAGTACGGTCATTATCCGGTTTCTCGTGTAAATTTCATCTTCTTTTTCTATAAGTCCCTCTTTTTCTCCGTAAAAAACGAGTGAGGATATTGCTTCGTAAATATTCATTGTATCAGCCTTTCGTTGTGCGGTATTGCCGTCTTAAATCATGGATACTGTCTTTATATATTATATAGAATTTCTCGACCTTTTCAATATTAAATGCAAAAAATACAAAAAGCATTTTATTAACCCTTTTATCGTTGTTTTGTCGTTTATTACGACAGTAAGCGGCTGATTGAAGCGATATTCGCTGTTATTTATACAAAATTACGAAAAACGGTATTGTTATTATCACGCTTTTTTGATATAATGTATAAGATGAAGCGGCATGCTTCGTGCGCTGCCCGAAAAGCACTTTTTTCTTGCTTTTTGTACCTGACGGTGCAAAATCAAATCTTTTCCGGAGGATAATTGTGTTTAATATAATCCCTCAACCGAATCAAATAATAATATCAAAGGGGAAACCGTCATTTTCGCTCTCGCCGGATACTACCGTAACCAAAACGGATTTTACCACGGAATTTCGCGATTTTGTCAAAAAGCAGTTTGACATACGTATTCACCGTGAGATTTCGGACGATGTCTCGATAAAGCTTGTTAAAAGCAGCGAGATTGCGGGCGAAGAGGGATATACGCTTATTTCGCGCGACGGGCGCATATATATTTACGGAAAAAACGAGTGCGGTATTTTTTACGGCTTGCAAACCCTAAAGCAACTGCTTTTGCAGGGCGATGGCACCGTTCCCGATATGTATATAGAGGATAAGCCTCTCTATCCTTACAGGGGCTTTATGCTTGACTCAAGCCGCCGTTTTTGGCGGACAAGCGAGATAAAACGTCTTATAGACCTTATGGCACTTCACAAGCTGAATGTTTTTCATTGGCATCTTACCGATGACCAGGGCTGGCGCATTGAAATCGATAAATATCCGATGCTTACGCAAAAGGGCTCGCACCGCCGCCGTCGCGACAGAAAAACAAATGACGGCAAAAGATATTATACCAAGGAGCAGATACGCGATATTGTAGAGTATTGCCGCAAGCGCTTTATAAAGGTTATTCCGGAATTTGACGTGCCGGGGCATACGGTGGCGGCAATAGCTTCGTACCCTGAGCTCTCTTGCTTCGGGCAAAAGCGGAATGTGGCGTCGAGCTGGGGCGTTAAGCACGACATTTTGTGCGCCGGTAAGGACAGCACGCTTAAATTCGTATACGAAGTTACGGATGAGATAATGCAGCTCTTCCCCGATAAGATTATTCATATAGGCGGCGATGACGCCGTGAAAATGAGATGGAGCATATGTCCGCACTGCCAAAAGCGCATAAAGGACGAGTCTCTCAAAGACGAGCAAGAGCTATACACTTGGTTTATGAACAAGATAGCGTCTCATATTGAGAAAAACGGCGGAAAGGCGATAATACGCAGCTTTGACGGGAGCGACAAAGAAAAACCGCTTGATAAAAATATAATTTGGCAGGTTTGCGATAAAGATATGAACGGCAAAGTCGTAAGCCGAGAAGGCAAAACGGGCAGAGCTTTTATAAATTCGTCCTCGACGCATTATTATCTTAATTTGCCGTACAGTATGATAAATCTCAAAAAGACGTATGAATATGCCCCGGAGCCTGTTTACGGCGAGCTTCTGGGGACAGAAGCGGTTATTTGGACAGAGCACATAAGCAGTATAAAATCGCTTGATTTTATGGTATTCCCACGTATTGCGGCGATAGCCGAGACTGCGTGGTCGGATAAGGACGACAGAAGCTATGAGAGATTTTTGAACAGCCTGCCGGAATACTATGACCTTTTGAATATATATGAGGTTCGCTATGCTATGTTAAAGCAGGCAAATCCGAGTAAGCTCAGAAAAGCGGCATACGGTGTTGCGTGGAGAAACAAGACCGTTAATTTCCATAGGCTGTATGACCTTGCGGTGGATGAAAAATCAAGGTCTCTTACCAAAAAGGAAAACCGTTAAAATAATAAAAAACTCCGTGCGGTTTCACGGAGAATTGCAGAGGTGTATAAAATGGGAAACTATGTACTTGCGCTTGATCAGGGTACGACAAGCTCGCGTGCCATTCTTTTTGATAAGCACGGCAATATTGTAACCAAGGCGCAGTATGAATTCAATCAAATCTATCCTCACCCGGGCTGGGTGGAGCACAACCCGATGGAGATACTGTATTCGCAGTTCCAGGCGGTTACCGATGTAATAACTCAAAAGAAGGTGATTTCATCGGATATAGCCGCGATAGGAATAACAAATCAGCGCGAAACCACCATTCTTTGGGATAAGGGTACGGGCAAGCCGATTTACAATGCGATAGTATGGCAGTGCCGCAGGACGGCGGAGATGTGCGAGGAAATAAAAAAAGACAAGGAGCTTTGTGACTACATAAAGGAGCATACGGGGCTTGTTGTGGACGCTTATTTCTCTGCCACCAAAATCAAATGGGTGCTGGAAAACGTCCCAGGAGCTAGAATCCTTGCCGATGCCGGGCAGTTGCTTTTCGGAACCGTAGAGACGTGGCTTATATGGAATCTGACAGGAGGTCAGGTTCATGTTACGGACTATTCCAATGCGTCAAGAACAATGCTTTTCGATGTTGATAAGCTTGAGTGGGACCCTTATCTCTGCGAAAAGCTTGACATTCCGATGTCAATTTTGCCGGAGGTTAAGCCGTCGAGCGAGGTGTACGGAACGGTAGCTCCCGGGCTTCTCGGCTTTGAGGATATAGTCGGAACTCCGATTTCCGGCGCAATAGGCGATCAGCCTGCCGCTCTGTTCGGCCAGGGCTGCTTTAAGACGGGTCAGGCAAAAAATACATACGGCACAGGCTGCTTTTTGCTTATGAATACGGGCGAAAACAGGGTGAAGTCCAAAAACAACCTCGTAACCGGCGTGGCGTGGGGCCTTGGCGGTAAGGTCAATTATGCGATTGAAGGCTCGGCATTTAATGCGGGCTCGGTTATTAAATGGCTGAGAGACGATTTGCGTCTCATTGACTCGGCACGCCGTTGCGATGAGCTTGCGGAGAGTGTTGACGATGCAAACGGCATTTATTTTGTTCCGGCGTTTACGGGCCTCGGCGCTCCGTATTGGGATATGTATGCGCGCGGCACGATTGTGGGGCTTACAAGAGGCGTTAAGGCGGAGCATATTGCAAGAAGCGTTCTCGAGGCAATAGCTTTTCAGATGACAGACCTGCTCGAAGCCATGAAGGCGGATTCGGGAATTAAGCTGTCCGAGCTTCGCGTTGACGGCGGCGCGTCTGTCAGCAATATAATGATGCAGATACAGGCAAACCTGATAAGAACAAAGGTCAACAGGCCTAAGGTCGTTGAGACTACGGCTCTCGGAGCGGCATATCTCGCCGGACTCGCGGTAGGCTTTTGGAAGGATCTCGACGAAATTGAGGCCATAAGAGAGGTAGACAAAATATTTGAGCCTCAGATGCCGCTTGTAAAACGTGACGAGATTTATCACGGATGGCTCAGAGCCGTAGAGCGCTCAAGAGATTGGATAGAGCACTGAATCTAAAATCAAGCAAATAAAAAAGGCTGCCTTGCAGCCTTTTTTTGTTTGTTCTTTTTTATAGCTTCAGCACCGCTTCCGCCACGTTGAAGTAGATGAGAAGCGACAGGGCATCAACTATTGTGGTTATAAACGGACTTGCCATTACCGCCGGGTCAAAGCCTATTTTTTTAGCGAGTATAGGTAGTGTGCAGCCTACGAATTTTGCGAGCATTATTGTAAATATAAGCGTTAAGCAAACCGTGAGGGCTACAAGCACCGTTACTCTGTCTATAATCATCATCTTTATGAAATTGGCAGTGGCAAGTGTAAGACCGCAGAGTATCGATACGCGAAATTCCTTCCAGATAACCTTGAAAATATCTTTGAATTCAATGTCGCCGAGCGAGAGTCCGCGGATTATCGTTACCGACGCCTGACTTCCGCCGTTTCCGCCTGTATCCATAAGCATCGGGATAAACGCCGTGAGTATGACGCAGGACTGAAGCGAGTCCTCGAAATGCGTTATTATTTTTCCGGTGAAGGTTGCGGATACCATCAAAAGCAAGAGCCACGGGAAACGCTTTTTCCAAATCTCAAAGACGTTCATTTTAAGATACGGCTTGTCCGTGGGGGTTATAGCCGCCATTTTTTCAATATCCTCTGTGTTCTCGTCCTGAAGAACGTCCATGGCGTCGTCGATGGTGATTATACCTACGAGACGGTTTTCCTGATCGACAACCGGCATTGCCAAAAGGTCATATTTACGGAACTTTTCGGCAACTATTTCCTGGTCCGCTAATGTGTTTGTGGATATAATGTTTGTTTCCATTATATCCGCTATTTTTTCACTCTTTTCGGAAAGCAGCAACTTCTTTGCGGTTACAACGCCGAGCAGTTTGCGGTTTTCATCGGTTACATAGCAGTTATAAATGGTTTCCTTGTCTACGCCTGTGCGCCTAATTCTCGTAAAAGCATCGTCAACCGTCATGTATGTTTTGAGGTCAACATACTCAATAGTCATTATGCTGCCGGCAGAGTCCTCCGGATATTTGAGTATTTCATTTATGCTTTTACGGATATTCGGATCGGTGTGCTGCAGTATTCTCTTGACCACCGTTGCAGGCATTTCTTCAATGATGTCAACGGCATCGTCTACATACAGCTCGTCGAGAACCTCTTTAAGCTCGGTATCGCTGAAGGCTCTTATGAGTATCTCCTGCGCGTCCGAATCCATATTTACAAACACGTCTGCCGCAAGTTCCTTCGGTAATATACGGTATAAAAGCGGCAGCGTTTCCTCCGGTACGTCGGTGAGTATTGATGCGATATCCGCCTCGTTCATATCGGAGAGGAGCTTTTTGAGCTCGGAATAATTTTTTTCTTTTAATAATTCAAGGACCTTATCGTACACCTTGCTTCCTCCTTTTACGTTTTTGTCTTATCATAGGAAACAAAGCGCAAAGCTCTTATGTGAATAAAACAATGAACGCCAAAGGCGTTATGCTATTCACGCAGCCGATAGATCGCGGCTTGGGCTTCGCACTTTTTGCGCTTCCTGCGTCCATTATTTTTCACCTCACAATATAAAACGCTCATATCGATAGGCGATATGAGCGGAATTGATAAAAATATTTCGTTCAAGCTTTAGCTTCAGAGGGCGATGAAACTGCGTTAGAACACACCTTACTTTTCGATGTGGCCTGTTGACCTGCTTACAGTGTCTCCACTTTTCGCGGCAGCAGCCCGTATCCCTGTGGGAGCCTTACCTACCGATATTTATTTATTTGCTTTAAGCCTTATTATTATCGGCTCATTTCGGCTGTTTGTCAACCCTTTTAAGCACTTTTTTGAATATAAAATCAATGTTTTAAAAAACGGTGAAATATAGTGCGTCTTACAAGGCAAAATTCATTGAAAATTACTTGAAAAGTTAATATAATACAATAAAAAAGGAAATACGGCAAAGGAGCGGAAAAATGACGAATACGGAAAAACTTCAAAAAATGTATGACGAGAGCAACTACGTGGTGTTTTTCGGCGGAGCGGGCGTCTCTACCGAGAGCGGAATACCTGATTTCCGCTCGGCCGACGGGCTTTACAATATGCATTACAGCGTGCCGCCCGAGGTTATCCTCAGTCACTCTTATTTTATGTCTCATCCCGAGGAGTTTTACAGGTTTTACAGAGATAAGCTGTTAAATCCCGATGTAAAACCGAATATCGCGCATCTGAAGCTTGCCGAGATGGAGCAAAAAGGTAAATTAAAAGCGGTAATAACGCAAAATATAGACGGACTTCACGAAAAAGCCGGAAGCAAAAACGTTTATAACCTGCATGGCAGCGTTTATTATAACCATTGTATGAAATGCGGTAAGGCTTACACCTTTACAGATATGCTGTCGTGTAAAGGCGTTCCCCATTGCACCTGCGGAGGCATCATAAAGCCCGATGTAGTGCTTTATGAGGAGCCGCTCAACGAAAGCACGGTTAACGGTGCCGTAAGGCATATTATGAACGCCGATATGCTGATTGTTGCCGGAACGTCGCTTACCGTTTATCCTGCGGCAGGGCTTATAAGATATTTTCGCGGCAGGAATTCGGTACTCATAAACCGCGATGCAAATGTAGGAGATGACGAGTTTTCCCTTGTTATTCACGGTAAGGTAGGCGAAGTTCTCGGCAGTCTTGTCGTATAGCTGCAAATCAAAACGGCTGTAAGACTGTTTTGTGCGCGAAACGGCGATATATACAGTCTTTTTATTGACATTTATCGACAACGGATATAAAATATATTTTAAATCTATTTATCGGCAGGAGAAAAAGATGAAGCTTAACGGATCGGATATAATCGCTGAGGTGCTTATAGAGCAGGGGGTAGACACAATTTTCGGCTATCCCGGCGGAGCGGTACTCAATATCTATGATGCACTTTATAAATACAGAGATAAAATTCATCATATCCTGACAGCTCACGAGCAGGGCGCGTCCCATGCTGCTGACGGCTATGCAAGGGCAACCGGCAAAACGGGGGTTGTAATTGCGACAAGCGGTCCCGGCGCCACAAACCTTGTTACGGGAATTGCCACGGCATATATGGACAGCATACCTATGGTAGCCATAACAGGCAACGTCGGAACATCTTATATAGGTAAGGACGCTTTCCAAGAAGTATACATTACAGGCATTACAATGCCTATTACAAAGCATAATTTTTTTGTCAGCGACATAAAGGAACTTGCTCCGACGCTCAGAGAGGCTTTTAAAATAGCAAATTCCGGAAGGAAAGGTCCCGTACTTGTTGATATACCCAAGGACGTTACGGCGGCGATTACCGAATACGAAAAAGCTGCTCCCGAGGTTATAATTGACAATACGGTAATAAATGAGGACGAGGTTAAAAAGGCTGCGGCCCTTATAAACAAGGCAAAAAGACCGGTTATAGAAATAGGCGGCGGCGTGGTGTCGTCGGAAGCCTCGGACCTTGTGCGTATGCTCGTAAACAAAACGGGCGCGCCGTGCTGTCATACGCTTATGGCGGCGGGAGTTCTCGGGTACAGCGAAAGGCTGAATTACGGCCTTGTCGGTATGCACGGCAGCTTTGTTACCAATAAAGCTATTGACGAAGCAGACGTGCTTGTTGCGATAGGCACGAGATTTTCCGACAGAGTCGCTCTCAATACAAATCGTTTTGCTCATAAAGCAAAGGTAATACAGATTGATATTGACTTGAGTGAGATCGACAAAAACGTCAAAGTCGATCACGCTTTGGTGGGCGATGTTAAGACTATCGTTATGGACCTTTTACATTACGTAAAGCAAAGCGACCGGACCGATTGGCTTAAAACCCTTGACGAATACAAAAAGAGCGATTATCATCCGGTAGATTCCGACAAATTTATTACGCCGCATCAGCTTATAAGGGCGATTTGCGAAAATGTACCGAAGGATACTGTTTATGTTACCGATGTCGGCCAGCACCAGATGTGGGCGGCTCAGTATTTGGAGCATACCGATCCGCGTTCGTTCTTGACGAGCGGCGGTCTCGGCACTATGGGCTACGGCTACGGAGCGGCAATAGGCGCCAAGGTTGCGTTCCCCGATAGGAGAGTTATACATATCACGGGCGACGGCTCTTTCCATATGAATATGAATGAGGCGTGCACCGCAGTCAGCTATAATTTGCCGATAATAACCGTGATTTTTGACAACGAGGTTCTCGGTATGGTTCGTCAGTGGCAGACCGCATTCTACGGCAAACGCTATTCGCAGACCGATCCGCACCGCAAAACCGATTATGTTAAGGTAATAGAGGGCTTCGGCGGAAAGGGATACAGAGCGCATACTTTAGCCGAGTTTAACGACGTATTCCAAAAGGCACTGAAGGATAAGTGCCCCGTTTGGATTGACTGCGCTATACCCAAAGACGAAAAGGTGCTTCCTCTTATACCGGCAGGCAAAACGATAGATGATATGATTATTGAGGATTGCGACAAATAGTTAAAGTGTCCGTATAAATAAAAGAGTCAGTAGTCTTTTGACTATTGACTCTTTTTGAGTATATGCATATTACAGCATTTTAACCATATAATACATATAATATAATAAAAAAAGCTCCGCACAGAGAATTTTCTTTGGCGGAGCTTTGTTTTGTTCGCTTAGAATTTCATAACGGCGCCGTCCTTGGCGGAGGAAACAAGCGACGCGTATCTTGCGAGCCAGCCTGTTTTGACGTTAGGCTCATGAGGAACATAGTGCTTTTTACGCTCTGCAAGCTCCTCGTCGGATACTCTGACATTTACCTTTGCGGCAGGAATGTCAATGTCAATGATGTCGCCCTCTTCTACAAGGCCGATTTCACCGCCTGCGGCTGCTTCGGGAGCAACGTGGCCTATCGAAGCACCCCTTGAAGCTCCGCTGAATCTTCCGTCCGTGATAAGGGCAACCGTTTTGTCAAGCTTCATACCGGCAAGTGCCGAGGTGGGGTTGAGCATCTCTCGCATACCGGGGCCGCCTACGGGTCCTTCGTAACGGATTACAACAACATCTCCGTCCTTGATTTCGCCGTTGTAAATTGCTTTAATTGCTGTATCCTCGCTGTCAAATACACGCGCCGGGCCTGTGTGAACGAGCATTTCGGGTGCTACCGCACTGCGTTTTACAACACAGCCGTCCTTTGCTATATTGCCCCAAAGAATCGCTATGCCGCCGGTTTCCGAATACGGATTGTTTATCGGACGTATCGCGTTTGTGTTCTTTATGTATGCTCCCTCTATGTTTTCACCTACGGTTTTTCCGGTAACGGTCATAAGCGAGAGGTCAAGCAGTCCTTTCTTTGCAAGCTCAGCCTGAACCGCTCTTACGCCGCCTGCGTTGTTGAGGTCGTGCATATGTGTGGGACCTGCGGGTGCCAAGTGACATAAATTCGGAACCTTTGCGCTCATTTCGTTAAATACCTTGAGGTCCATGGGACAGCCTGCCTCTTTTGCGATTGCAAGCAGATGCAAAACGCTGTTTGAGGAGCAGCCGAGAGCCATATCGCAGGCGAGCGCGTTGCGGAGCGCCTTTTCATTTATAATATCGCGGGCTTTAATGTCTTTTTTCACAAGCTCCATGATCGCCATTCCGGCGTGTTTTGCAAGCTGGGTGCGGCCTGCGTGAACGGCGGGTATGGTGCCGTTTCCGGGAAGCGCGATTCCGAGTGATTCGCAAAGGCAGTTCATACTGTTTGCGGTATACATTCCGGAGCACGAGCCGCAGCCGGGGCATGTGTTATTTTCAAATTCACAGAGTTTTTCTTCGTCTATAATGCCTGCTTTGCATGCGCCGACAGCCTCGAACATCTTAGAGAGCGAGGTTTCAACGCCGTCAACAAGACCCGACATCATAGGTCCGCCGGAGCAGACTACCGTGGGGATATTTATCCTGAGTGCGCCGAGAAGCATTCCGGGGACTATCTTGTCGCAGTTCGGAACCAAGACAAGACCGTCGAAGCCGTGAGCCATAGCCATGGTTTCAACGCTGTCTGCAATAAGCTCGCGTGACGGCAGAGAGTATTTCATACCGATATGACCCATCGCTATACCGTCGCATACGCCGATTGACGGAATCATAACGGGTGTGCCGCCTGCCATTCTCACGCCGGCTTTAACTGCTTCTGTAAGCTTGTCAAGGTGAAAATGACCCGGAACTATTTCGCTGTGTGCCGAAACAACACCGATGAGCGGTCTTTCAAGCTCTTCCTTTGTATATCCCATGGCGTAGAAAAGGCTTCTGTTCGGAGCACGCTCTACACCCTGTGTTACATTTTTGCTTCGTAAATCCATAATTTTTCCTCCGAAGAAATAAATCTGATAAAATTATATCGTCTTTTAGAACTGTTTTCAAGTGCTAAGTAAATTCGGTTGCTTTTTTTTCGCGGATGTTGTAGTATTAAAATGTAAATTTCCAACAGGAGATCGTGGACCGTTATGCAAAAAGAAAACCTGTCGCAGAGAACTGCCGAAACGCTGCAAAAGATGATACTTAAGGAGCATATCTACAAATACGGCGAAAAGCTCCCAAACGAAAACGAGCTTTCCGCAAAGCTCGGCATAAGCCGTACAACCCTGCGTGAGGCAATACGCATACTTGCGTCCGACGGGTTGCTTGAAGTCAGGCGCGGGCTCGGTACTTTTGTGGCACAGCCGCTCAATCAATATGCCGAGGGAAGCATAGACTTTCAGGAGTTTTCAAAGCTCAAAATAACGCTGAGAGACCTGTATGAGACGCGTATGATTTTCGAACCGGAGGCGGCGGCTCTTGCCAGCCGCAGAGCTACCGAGGACGAGATAAAGGAGATACTGCGTCTCGGTGACATTTGCCAACGCGAGCTTTTGCGCGACCCGCAGGGCAAGCGAAGAATAGACTCCGAGGCGGCTTTCCACGGCGCAATATTAAAGGCGTCGCATAATGACTTTTTAAGTCGGTTTATGCCGATACTTACCGAGACAATAGAGCAAACCTTTGCCCTCAATTTTAATCTTGATATGATAGCCGAACAGGCGTACAAAGATCATATACTTATAATGGACTTTCTCGAAAAGCGTGACGCGGTGGCTCTTAAAAGTGCAGTTACCATACATTTGCACCATGCGTTGCTCACGGAGCAAATATCTCTGGAAGAAAATGAAAAAAAGTATTGACAACCGTTGTTTTCGCGTTATAATGGTTGTATGACAACGACTCACAGATGTCGTACAACTAAAATATAAATATTTGTTAATGTTCAGGAGGAAAAATTATGGCAGAAGCAAGAATGTTTTATGAGAAAGACTGTAACCTGTCCTTACTCGACGGTAAGACCATCGCCGTAATCGGCTACGGCAGCCAGGGTCACGCTCACGCTCTTAACGCAAAGGAGTCGGGCTGCAATGTTATCATCGGCCTTTATGAGGGCAGTAAATCATGGGCTAAGGCAGAGCAGCAGGGCTTTGAGGTTTATACCGCTGCCGAGGCTGCAAAAAAAGCCGACATTATTATGATACTCATCAACGATGAGCTTCAGGCAGATATGTATAAGAAGGATATCGAGCCCAACCTTAAAGAGGGCGATATGCTTATGTTCGCTCACGGCTTCAACATTCATTTCGGATGCATCAAGCCGCCGAAGTTTGTCGATGTTACAATGATAGCTCCCAAGGCTCCCGGTCACACCGTCAGAAGCGAATATCAGGCAGGCAAGGGTACTCCGTGCCTTGTAGCTGTTGAGCAGGATTACACCGGCAAGGCTCTTGATATGGCACTTGCTTACGGTCTTGCAATAGGCGGTGCAAGAGCAGGCCTTCTTGAGACCACGTTCCGCACCGAGACCGAAACCGACCTCTTCGGTGAGCAGGCTGTTCTTTGCGGCGGCGTTTGCGCTCTTATGCAGGCAGGCTTCGAGACTCTTTGTGAGGCAGGCTATGACCCGAGAAACGCTTACTTTGAGTGCATCCATGAGATGAAGCTCATAGTTGACCTTATTTATCAGAGCGGCTTTGCAGGTATGAGATATTCAATCTCCAACACCGCTGAGTACGGCGATTACATCACCGGACCCAAGATTGTTACCGAAGACACCAAAAAGGCTATGAAGAAGATCCTTTCCGATATTCAGGACGGTTCTTTTGCCAAGGAATTCCTCCTCGATATGTCACCGGCAGGCCGTCAGGTTCACTTCAAGGCTATGAGAAAGCTCGCTGCGGAGCATCCGTCGGAAAAAGTAGGCGCAGAGGTAAGAAAGCTCTACACCTGGAACAACGAAGACAAGCTTATCAACAACTGATAAGGCATATACATACTTCGTTTATCGAAAAATACAGCAAAGGGAATGTAAAAGCTTTTTTACATTCCCTTTTTTCGGCTTTCTTCATACCGAATTTCTGCACATGGCAGAGCTTTGCGTACAAGCTTTGTTTTTGTCGAATTTGCACAGCAATATAGTTAGCACACACTAACTCATATTGCGTTTTGCCGAAATTAAAATATATGGTTGATTTTTCCGAAAAAAGCATTGACTTTTTAGTTAGCCGGTGCTAATATTTATGCGGTTAGCGAGAGCTAACCAAATTAAAAAGCATTCGGTTAGTTTTAACTAACTTAATTTTATGCAGTGATGAGGGATGTTAAATGATGCCTTTAACACTTGCCGATATCGGCGAGAAAAATATTATAAAGCATATCGGAGGCAGTCCCGAGGTGAAAAAACACCTTGAAAATCTCGGCTTTGTGGTAGGCGGCGAGGCTACGCTGATTACCTCCATGGCAGGTAATGTAATTGTTAATGTCAAGGAGACAAGAGTTGCAGTAAGCAGGGAAATGGCACAAAAAATCATGGTTTGATTTTTTGTTTCGTATCATATTAAATATGGCAGAAGGAGGAAGAACTATGGAAACTTTGCGTAATGCAAAAGTCGGTCAAACCGTTAAGGTTGTTAAGCTTCACGGTGAGGGCGCCGTTAAACGCAGACTTATGGATATGGGTCTTACAAGGGGAACCGAGGTTTATATCCGTAAGGTTGCACCGCTCGGTGATCCGGTTGAAGTTACGGTTCGCAATTACGAGCTTTCGATTCGTAAGGCGGATGCCGAAATGATTGAAATCGAAGCAGAATAAAAGGGAGAACATTTCTCCCGCTTTTTTCAGAACAGTTGGTTAGCAAATGCTAATCATGAAAGAAAGGAACATACTAATGGATTTGCGAATTGCCCTTGCGGGAAATCCTAACAGCGGTAAAACAACGCTGTTCAACGCACTTACCGGCTCCAATCAGTTCGTAGGTAACTGGCCGGGCGTTACCGTTGAAAAAAAAGAAGGTAAGCTTAAAAAGCACGACGGCATAACAGTAACCGACTTGCCCGGTATATATTCACTGTCACCCTACACCTTGGAAGAAGTCGTCGCAAGAAACTATCTTATCGGTGAAAGACCCGACGCGATACTCAATATCGTAGACGGTACCAACCTTGAGAGAAACCTTTACTTGACCACTCAGCTCACAGAGCTCGGTATTCCGGTAGTTATCGCCATCAATATGATGGACGTTGTTAAGAAAAACGGCGATAAGATAAATGTTCCGGAGCTTTCAAGAGAACTCGGTTGCAAGGTTGTTGAAATATCGGCTCTTAAAGGCGACGGAGTTATGGAGGCGGCAGAGGCTGCAATCGACGCTGCCAAGAATTCCAAGACTGTACCCATGCACACTTTTTCGGGTGTTGTTGAGCACGCGATAGCTCATATCGAAGAGGCTGCCGTTCACAATATGCCCGAGGAGCAGCAGAGATGGTACGCTATCAAAATATTCGAGCGCGATGACGAGGTCTTAAAGCAGTTAAATCTCGACCCGAAGGTTCTCACTCATATTGAGGACGATATAAAAGCGGCCGAGAAAGAGCTCGACGATGACTCGGAGAGCATCATCACAAACGAGCGTTATATTTATATAGCTTCCATTCTCAAGGCGAGCTATAAGAAAAAATCGGCCGGCAAGCTTTCCGCTTCGGATAAAATCGACCGCGTAGTTACAAACCGCTGGCTCGGTCTTCCGATATTCGCGGTAATAATGTTCCTCGTTTATTATCTCTCAATGGTAACCGTAGGCTCCGCAGCTACCGACTGGATGAATGACGGCGTGTTCGGCGACGGTTGGCATCTCTTCGGAATAGGCTCCGCAAAATATGAAAAGGCTGCCGAAAACTACGGCGACAGCGACCAGATAATCGACGCATTCATAGCCGAGTACGGCACAGATGAAATGAAAGACACTATTGACATCAGCGCCGATGAATATAATGAATCTGCCGCAAAGGACGCTCTCGCTTCTCTTGTTGCAGAGACTCCCGATAACGCAAACGTAACTTACGAGACCGAAGACGAAGAGACACTCGAAGTTACCGAGCATCCGGGCGCAACAAAAGCCGATCTTAAGACCGCTGTTGACAATTATCTCGACACGGATTATAAAGAGTCCTTTGGTGCTCCCGATACTTCATCATACGGCGTATGGGTTCCGGGTATTCCGGTGCTTATTGGAAACGGACTTGATAAAGCAGGTGCCGCAGATTGGCTCAGCGGTCTTATTCTTGACGGTATTGTAGCCGGTGTCGGTGCGGTTCTCGGATTCGTTCCTCAGATGCTCGTTTTGTTCCTTCTGCTTGCTATCCTTGAGGCTTGCGGTTATATGGCACGTATAGCATTTGTGCTTGACCGTATATTCCGTAAATTCGGTCTTTCCGGTAAATCGTTCATACCTATGCTTATAGGCACAGGTTGCGGTGTTCCCGGTATTATGGCTTCGAGAACGATTGAAAACGAACGAGACCGTCGTATGACGATTATGACGACAACCTTTATCCCCTGCGGAGCTAAGGTTCCGTTCATAGCAATGATCGCAGGTGCTATCTTCGGCGGCTCGGCTTGGGTTGCAACATCCGCATATTTCGTAGGCATGGCGGCAATCATAATCTCGGGCATTATGCTTAAAAAGACAAAGATGTTTGCCGGCGATCCCGCTCCCTTCGTTATGGAGCTTCCCGCTTACCACTGGCCCACTCTTAAAAACGTACTCCGTTCAATGTGGGAGCGCGGCTGGTCCTTCATTAAAAAGGCCGGTACAATCATTCTCCTTTCAACAATATTTGTTTGGTTCACAACCTACTTCGGCGTAGTAGACGGTTCGTTCCGTATGCTTTCGGAGGACGAAATAGACAGCTCGATATTGGCTGCTATCGGCAGCGCGATTTGCTGGATATTCAAGCCTCTCGGTTGGGGCGAATGGCAGGCTGCCGTTGCTTCTATCACAGGTCTTGTCGCAAAGGAAAACATTGTCGGTACTATGGGTATTCTTTACGGCGGAGAAGGCAATGTATATGCTACTCTCGCAAAGGTGTTCACAGGTCTCAGCGGTTATTCGTTCCTTGTATTTAACCTTCTTTGCGCTCCCTGCTTCGCGGCAATCGGTGCTATCAAGCGTGAAATGAACAGCGCTAAATGGACTTGGTTCGCTATAGGCTATCAAACATTGTTTGCCTATGCGGTATCGCTTATGGTATATCAGTTCGGTTCGGCATTTACAGGCAATGTTCACGTAGTAGGCCTCATCGCTGCGATACTTGTTCTTGCACTTATCGTTTATATGCTCTTCTTCAAGAAGTACAAAGAATCCACCGTTCTTACGGAAAAAGTCAGAGTTAAATAATTTTAACCGGTATTAAGGAGGAATGCGAAATGCTTTCGTGGCTTTCACAAAATCTCGCAACGATTTTGATAACGCTTTTACTTGTTGCGATAGTTGCGGCCATAATTATAGGTATGGTCAGAAGAAGTAAAAAAATTAAATCCTCCTGCAGCGGCGGATGCGCCACTTGCCCGTACAGCAGTTGCGGTTGTAACAATCACAAAAAGAAGTAACATGAAAAAGCGGGGGATGACAAGCTTCGTCTCCCGCTTTTGTACTCGGAGGTATAATTTTGGTAAGCCAAAAGTCTACACTTTCAGCCTCTAATATCAAATATCTTTTGGCAATGAGAGAGCTTAATATGGAGCCGCGCGGGGTACGCAGTACAGATCTTGCACGCTCCATAGGCGTTACGAAGCCGAGCGTTTACACAATGGCAAAATCACTTTGCTCTCTCGGCCTTGTAGAGAAAGACAGATACGGCGCAATTCGCTTCACACAGGACGGAGAGGACGTAGCAAAGCGGTATGAACGATATTACAATACGCTGTGCTCGTGCCTTTGCACCGTGTTCCCGAAAGAAGCGGATATACGTTCGGCGGCGTGCGCAATGCTTGCCGAAATGCCCGAAAATAATATAGAGGAAATGTGTGATACAATATCGGAAAGAGCCAAAAAATTGTAGCTTTCCGAAAAGATATTTAACAGAAAATAAATCACCGCGGAAGAATATTCTTCCGCGGTGATTTTTTGCATTTATTTGTTTATTCCTTCGGAGCCAAAATTGAAAATTCCTTATTTAACAACAAATATCGCTTTGTTTCCGCTCCAATAGTTCGTTTCGTATTCAACATCTATCGAGTTTGCGTTCTGCGGAACTTCAAAATAAACACTTCCGGTAGCCTTTCTGCCGGCCGAAAGAGTTGTTGTTGATAATCCGTCGTCGCCGTAGTAATACGCAGATGAAGCAACGTCATCTGAATAACATTTAAAATCGTAAACGCTTACTATTTGGTCGGTTGATGAAATGTTCTCTATTTCAAATGTAAGCTTGATTATTTTATTTCCGCTTGCAGCCGGGAAGTATTCCGCTCCCTTGTCATCGGCACTTGACTTATATGTTATTTTAAGAGTGTTTGTTGTGAGTGTTTCGCCCACTTTAACTTTTACCGGCTCATCCGCTTTCTGTGTGGTCGTCTTATTATTGTCAGAGGCGCTGTCGGCGCTGACAGATGCTTTATCGCTGCCGCTGCCTATGGCAAAAAGGGAAAATATGAGTATAACCGCTATAATACCGAAAACAGAACTAAACTTTTTCATTTTTCATAACTCCTTTGATTGTTATTGCGGCAATAACCGCTGCCGCCGCTTCGGCAAAAACGTCACCGACATCAAATGTGCCGCTTAAGATGTTGTACTTTTGCATCAGCTCCAAAACAGTACCGCATATGATACATATTGCCGAAGCTGTGAAAAAGCGTCGATTGCCGTGCCTTAGAAAATATAATAAGGCGCTCGTAAAGGAAAAAGCCCACAAAAAATCACAGCCCCAATTCTTAATAACCGAAAGCAAAAAACCGCTCTTTGCGGTGTGCGCGAATTTTAGGCCGATGAGATTTTCCGTAAAGCGACTTATTATTGTGTCACCCCGAAGAAAAATGTAAATTATATAGCCCGCAAACAGGGGAATGATAATTAAGAGAAGATATTTTATTTTATCTTTCACGGTATATACGGGTTTGGTTTAAAGAGCAATGTTATACAGTCAATGAACCAACCGATTCCGAAAAGTCCTGCGGTAAACAGGTATAAAATGCCCATGCCGGTTTTGCCCTCATAAAACTTGTGAGCGCCGAAACAACCAAAAAACAGGCACAGAAAAAATGCAACCCATTTATTCTTTGGCGTTCCTTGCGGTACAGCAGTGTTTGTATTTCTGTTTACATTGGTGTTTGCATTGTTGTTATCGTTGTTAATAACTATCTGCGGTGTTTGGTTAGCCCCTTGCAGGTCCTCTACTTGCCTGCCGCAGAATGTGCATATGACAGCGTTTTTGGGTATCGCTTTACCGCAATGCTTGCAGAATTTGATTTCCTCTGACGGCTCGCCGCATGACGGACAAACCAATGCATCTTTCGGTAAGGGCGCGCCGCAATGCTTGCAATGCCGGCAAACGTCCGTTGAAGCTGTATTTCGGTTTTGTGCGTCCGCATTACTACGTTCGTATTCCGGCTGATTTTCGTTTTCCATAACTTCTCCTCCTTGTTTTATAAGCCGTGCCGCACAAAAGAATTTATCGCTTAAAAACCCCACTTTTGACACAACACTATGCTTTCAATAAAAGTGTACTGCAATTTGCAGTAAAAGTCAATACTGCAATTTGTTGTAACTTATAATCTAATCGGTGATGTTATGTACGGAAGAATACGTGATTTACGAGAGGACAGCGATTTAACGCAAAAACAGATGGCTGCGATTTTGAATTGCTCTCAACAGGTTTACAGCAACTATGAGCTCGGTCAGCGTGATATACCCACTTCCGTGCTGATTTCGCTTGCAAAGTTTTATAAGACCTCAACCGATTATATTTTGGGCTTGACTGACAAAAGGTAAGCTCAATTTTAAAAATTACAACAAAAAACGGATACCCTATTTAAATACGGTATCCGTTTTGTTTTAAGTCAGAACCTTAATTACTTGTTGTCGGGTTCAAACATTTCCTTGAGCTTGAGAAGGTGAGCATATCTGTTTGTAGCAGTCTCCTCAGCCTTTTCAAAGAGCTTTTCTGCTCTCTCGGGGAACTCACGTGTAAGACGTGAATAACGAGCCTCGTTCATTATAAAGTCACGATAGCTTGCCGAAGCGGGCTTGGAATCAAGAGTGAACGGATTCTTGCCGGCTTTCTTGAGGTCGGGGTTGAAGCGGAACATATTCCAGTAGCCTGCGTCAACAGCCTTCTTCATTTCATCCTGGCAATGAGTCATACCGCCCTTGATGGAGTGCATTTCGCACGGAGCGTAGCAGATAACGAGTGACGGACCGTCATAAGCCTCGGCCTCTGTAAGAGCTTTGATTGTCTGATTCTGGTCTGCACCCATAGCTACCTGTGCTACGTAGATGTAGCCGTAGCTCATAGCTATCTCGGCAAGGCTCTTCTTAGCGGTTTCCTTACCTGCGGCAGCAAACTGTGCAACCTGACCGATGTTGGAAGCCTTTGAAGCCTGTCCGCCGGTGTTTGAGTAAACCTCGGTATCAAATACAAGAATGTTGATATCCTTGTTCTGTGCGAGTACGTGGTCAACACCGCCGAAGCCGATGTCGTATGCCCAACCGTCGCCGCCGAATACCCAAACCGATTTCTTTGAAAGGTATTCTTTATGCTCAAGAATGTCTTTTCTCATCTCGCAGTCGCAGTCGAATGCGGTAAGAGCGTCAACAAGCTTCTTTGTTGCTGCGGAATTCTTTTCGCCGTCTTCCAAAGTAGCGAGATATTCGTCGCAAGCAGCCTTTACGTCCTCGGGAGCCTTGTCGGAGTCCTTAATAGCGGCAACCTCTTCTACAAGACGATTGCGAATGGCTTCCTGACCGAGATACATGCCGTAGCCGTGCTCTGCGTTGTCCTCGAAGAGGGAGTTAGCCCAAGCGGGGCCGTGACCGTTCTTATCAACGGTGTAGGGTGATGTGCCTGCGGGGCCGCCCCAAATTGAGGAGCATCCGGTAGCGTTTGAAATATACATTCTGTCGCCGAAGAGCTGAGTTACAAGTCTTGCATATGAAGTCTCGGCGCAGCCTGCGCATGAGCCTGAGAATTCAAGAAGCGGAGTCTTGTACTGGCTGCCCATAACGGTGTTGTTTGCAAGATCCTCTTTGACCGTAACGTTCTCAACCATGTAGTCAAATGCAGCCTGCTTAGCATCCTGAGTCTCACGTGCAACCATCTTAAGAGAATTGGTCGGGCAAACGCCTACGCAAACGCCGCAGCCCATGCAGTCGAGCGGAGAAACAGCCATTGTATACTTGTAAACGTCCTTGCCTTTACCTTTCTTGTCAACTATTGTTGCAACTGCCGGAGCATTAGCTGCTTCCTCAGCGGTAAGAGCATACGGACGGATTGTAGCGTGCGGGCAGACATAAGAGCACTTGTTACACTGAGCACAAGTCGCACCGTCCCACTCGGGAACCATAACGGCAACGCCGCGTTTTTCGTAAGCCGAAGCGCCCTGCTCGAAGGTGCCGTCAACGTGCTCGGAGAATGCGGATACGGGGAGACGGTCGCCGTCCATATTGCCTACGGGCTTCATAACGCTGTCAACCATCTTGACAAGCTTCGCCGGACCATGCTCGGTAACAGCTTTGGGAGCATCCTCTGCGTCAGCCCAAGAAGCCGGAACATCAATCTTAACGTAAGCGGAAGCACCTGCGTCGATAGCCGCCTCGTTCATCTTAACTATCTCAATGCCCTTCTTCATAAACTTCTGAGCTTTTTCTTTCATGTAGCCGATTGCTTCCTCAGCGGGAAGAACCTTGGCAAGCGAGAAGAATGCAGACTGCAAAACGGTGTTGGTACGCTTACCGAGACCTATTTTAGCGGCTATGTCGATAGCGTTAACGGTGTAGAGCTGAATGTCGTTCTTTGCGATGTATCTCTTAGTCTCTGCATTGAGCTTTTCAGAAAGCTCCTTTTCATCCCACTGGCAGTTGATGAGGAATACGCCGCCCGGCTTTACGTCCTCTACCATTCTGAAGCCCTTCTCTATGTAAGAGGGGTTATGGCAGGCAACGAAGTCGGCCTTGTTTATATAGTATGAGCTCTTAATGGGCTTGTCGCCGAAGCGAAGGTGAGAAATTGTAACACCGCCGGTCTTCTTTGAGTCATACTGGAAATATGCCTGAACATACTTATCTGTATGGTCACCGATGATCTTGATAGAGTCTTTGTTTGCACCGACTGTACCGTCGCCGCCGAGACCCCAGAACTTGCACTCGATAGTACCCTCTGCCGCGGTAATGGGAGCCGGCTTTTCTGGAAGTGAAAGGTGAGTGACATCATCGTTGATGCCGATTGTGAACTGACGTGCGGGAGTCTCTTCTTTAAGATGCTCGTAAACAGCAAAAATGCTTGCAGGGGGAGTATCCTTGGAACCGAGACCGTAACGGCCGCCGGAAACCTTAAGACCTGTTCTGCCCATCTCGTCAAGAGCTGCGATTGTGTCAAGGAAGAGCGGCTCGCCTATTGAACCGGGCTCCTTGGTTCTGTCAAGAACAGCGATTTTCTTAGCTGTAGCCGGAATAGCCTCAACAAATTTTGCAGCCGAGAACGGTCTGTAAAGACGAACCTTGACAAGACCTACTTTTTCGCCCTTTGCGGTGAGGTAATCGATAACTTCTTCCGCAACATCGCAAACGGAGCCCATAGCTACGATAACTCTCTCTGCATCGGGAGCACCGTAGTAGTTAAAGAGCTTGTAGTCTGTGCCGATCTTCTCGTTGATCTTGTCCATATACTTTTCAACGATAGCGGGAACAGCGTCATAATATTTATTGCAAGCCTCTCTGTGCTGGAAGAAGATATCGCCGTTTTCGTGCGAACCGCGCATTGTCGGATGCTCGGGGTTGAGAGCACGCTCACGGAACGCCTTAACAGCGTCCATATCTACCATATCTTTGAGGTCTTTGTAATCCCATACATTGATTTTCTGTATCTCGTGAGAGGTACGGAAACCGTCGAAGAAGTTGATGAACGGAACTCTGCCCTCAATAGCTGCAAGGTGAGCTACCGGTCCCAAGTCCATAACCTCCTGCGGATTTGTCTCGGCAAGCATTGCAAAGCCGGTCTGGCGGCAAGCATAAACGTCCGAGTGGTCACCGAAGATGTTAAGTGCATGAGAAGCAACGCAGCGAGCCGATACGTGGAATACGCACGGAAGAAGCTCACCGGCAATCTTATACATATTCGGGATCATAAGAAGAAGTCCCTGTGAAGCGGTGTAAGTCGTAGTGAGAGCGCCTGCAGCGAGAGAACCGTGAACGGTTCCGGCAGCGCCTGCCTCGGACTGCATCTCGGCAACCTTAACTGTGGTTCCGAAAATGTTTTTAAGTCCCTGTGCCGACCACTGGTCAACATAGTCAGCCATAGGGCTTGACGGGGTAATCGGGTAAATACCCGCTACTTCGGTAAACGCATAAGATACGTGAGCAGCGGCATTATTACCGTCCATAGTCTTAGCTTTGCGCTCGACTAAGGCCTTTTTGGTTTCTGCCATTTGATATTTCCTCCTTGAATGGATATTTAACAGAATGGATGTATTGTACATACTCTGTAATTTTAACACTTTTATGAAATTATGTAAACCTCATTTTAATTGAAAAAAAGGGTAAATTCTCAAAAAAATTACATATTTATTTGTGCAAATTTTGTGCTGTGTGTGTAATAACACAAATATTGTCGTAGGTTATCTTTATTTGCCAAAACAATGTGCTTTATGTTATACTGTAACAAAAGTCGGGGTACGGTGATGCTGCTTTGAAGATAGAAGACATAAATTTGCCTCAGGGTTTAATGGGGACGAGAATAAAAGACAGATTAGAGGATGCGTTCGATGTCAATTTTGATGTGTCCGAAATTAAAATAGACACATTCGACGATTTCGGCAGAGTGCTGCTGGAGCCTTACAACAGCGGCGAAAAGCTCTATTACCGCGGCGAGAGAATAAAGAGCCGCACGAGAAGGCTCATACCGACTCTTTTGAGAAATGAAGACGTAATAGCGGAAATGAACGGCGGTTCGATTTTTAATATTGACAGTAAAAAGCTTTTTGATTTTTACTGTTCAAGAGAACATTTTATATCGGTATACAAAACTCTCTACGGCGAACCGTCTAAGGACAGTATGTACTATATGACGGCATTTGCGCAGCATTACCTTGACATAAGTCCGTTTGTGGACTTTACAAAATGTATTTACGTAGCTCTCTCGTTTGCCATTAAGGGCAGAGAAACGGCGGACAGCGATATAGTTATATACACAGCCGAGGACATAGACGACAATGATACCTCGTCAGATATGAACGAGGCCAATGAGTGGCTCGGAAATTATAATGTTAACATAGTAAACACCGATTTCCGCGAAGAGACGATAAAATATTTTACGGAAAAGAGGAAAAACAGGGGGTTTATGCCGAAGCTTTCCCTGAGGGAGGATTTTAAGAAGCTTGAGGAGATTTGCAGCAGTATGTCGCCCGTAGCAAAGCTGATTGACATACCCACAAACGACCTTATGAAATATCAACAGGGCGTTTTTCTCTTGCTCAACAACTTCAGCCTTGTAGATTCCATGTATCTGACAAAATCCGTGCGCCGCGGTTTTGTTATTAAGAAGTATGTAATAAACGGTGCGCTGTGCGGAGAGCTTAAAAGATACCTTGCGGCAAACGCACCGCAGTATCGGTACAAGTGCCTTATGAATATAGCCGAAGCCGTTAAATAGCGGCTTTTGTGAAAAACTATATATTGTGCAATTAAAAACAAATCTGCCCCGGGAGGATTCCCGAGGCGGATTTTTTATCGGTGAAGATTCGGCTTGTATACGGTCGGATTTTTGCGCGTAAGCGGCCGCGTATGCCGAATCTTCGGCTGTGCCGTTTTACCGATTAGCAGCCGCACCCGCAGCCGCCGCAGCCTGAGTTACCGCAACCGCAGTCATTACCGCAGCCGCAGCCGTTCTTGCCGTAGCTACCGTCCGCAAAGAGCAGGATTATGATGATGACAAGTATCAAAAGACCGTTGTTGCCGCATCCGCCAAAGCAGTTCATCCAATATCCTCCTTTCAGATTTAACGGCAGGCTTTTGCCCGCCTTCAATACATATTATGTAAACGGCAAAGCTTGTGTTAATATTTTTCGATGTTTCGGCATACAATATATTTTTGTGAGTATAAAAGTCAAAAAAATTTGACCTTTGAGAAAAAATTTGACCTTTAAACTTTCGCGAAACAGGAGGAGGGGAGGCGTGAAATTGACGGTACAGAGGGCTTTTGGGCTCGTTTTTGCCTGAATTATGAGTGAAGAGTCAGCCTCAGAATGAAAAATGAGCAAAAAGCATAAAAAAAGCAGTAACTTAAAGAAAACAAGAGATAATATGCATTTTCATCTTCACTAAAACTAAATTTGACCTTTTTTGACCTTTGACAAAAAGGGTGAAAAACATATAATAGAAAATGTCAAAGGTCAAAGATAGTCAAAGTCAAACAGATTAGGCGATGAGCCGGGTACTGTAAAAGTCCTCTGACAATCGGAAAAGACGGAGTGATTAACAAATGAACTTAAGCAAGGAAATAGCCGGTATGATTCTTGATATGCTCTCCGACAGCGGAACTACCGAAATACGCCGCAATGATTTGGCAGAGCAGTTAGGGTGCGTACCGAGCCAAATAAATTACGTCATTTCGTCACGGTTTACGCCGGAGCACGGCTATATAGTAGAAAGCCGCCGCGGCGGCGGAGGTTATATCAAGATAACCAGAGCCACATACGATCTCAGCACTCTGAAAATGCACCTCATCAATTCGATAGGAAATAATATTGATGAAAGATCCTGTCGCGCACATATCGTGAATTTGCACGACAGAGGGCTTTTGGAGGATAAAGAGGCGGCGGTAATGCTGGCGGCAACCGCCGATAAGTCGTATCACGATGTGCCGCACGAGCTTCGCGATAAGCTTAGGGCGAATATATTTAAGCAAATGTTGATTTCATCTATGAAATAAGGAGTGATTTATATGTTGTGTCAAAACTGTGGTAAATATGAGGCAACTACACATATCAAAAGGATTGTAAACGGCGAGGCCACGGAAGCTCATCTTTGCTCCGATTGTGCACGCGCTCTCGGCTATGACAGCGTCTTCCCGGATTTCGGCTTCAACTTTTCAGATATGCTCGGCTCGTTTTTCAACGAGGCAACGGTCGGCGCTCTCAGCAACGGTATAGTCCGCTGTGAAAAGTGCGGCAGTACGTTTAATGACATCGTAAGAAGCGGCAGAATGGGCTGCGGCGATTGTTACAGTACATTTTACGATAAGCTTCTTCCCTCATTTGAGCGTATCCACGGCAGAACCCATCACGAGGGTAAAAAGGCAAATACTTCTCCGGAAATAAAGAAGCTCAGCAAAACCGAAGAGCTTAAGGAAAATCTTAAGCAGGCGGTTGAGGCTCAGAATTACGAAGAGGCGGCACGCCTTCGCGACGAGATCAAAAAGCTGGAAAGCGAGGATAATCAAAAATGAGTAAGTGGTATATAGGCGCAGGCGAACAAAACGACATCGTTATAAGCACACGCATAAGACTTGCGAGAAATATTGAGGATTATCCTTTTCCCTGCAAGCTTGATACGAAAACGAGAACGGCTCTGAATAAAAAAATCGGCGACGCTGTATGCGGCAGAGAGAATCTCGAATTTATCGAGATGAAAACTCTTACTCAACCGCAGATAGTATCGCTTGCCGAAAAGCATCTGATAAGTCCCGAATTTGCATCGTCTTATGACGGCAGAGCGTTGCTTTTATCAGACAGCGAGGGCATAAGCATAATGCTCTGTGAAGAGGACCATATTAAAATACAGGTTATGAAACCAGGTCTTTCACTCGAAACGGCTTATGCCGAGGCAGACAGAATAGACGATGAGCTTAACGAAAAATTTGTTTTCGCGTTTGATGACCGTCTCGGCTACCTTACCCAATGTCCGACTAATCTCGGTACGGGTATGAGAGCCTCGGTGCTTCTTCATCTTCCGGCGCTTACGGCATGCGGCCAGATGAGCTCTATCTCTTCAACCGTATCAAAGCTCGGTCTTACCGTGTGCGGCTCTTACGGTGAGGGAAGCGTTCCCATGGGCGATATATACTGCCTCAGTAATCAGGTAACTCTCGGTATCTCCGAAAAAGCCGCTATTGACAATCTCAAAACGGTAACGCTGCAGCTTGCGGCGCAGGAGAGAACAGCGAGAGCGGAAATGGTTAAAAGCATAGAAACCGAGGATGAGATATTCAGAGCCTACGGAATTCTGAAATCGGCGAGGATTCTTCCCGTCAAGGAATTTATGACTCTTGTATCAAAGGTTCGTCTCGGAGCGGTTGCGGGTCTTATAAATGTTAAGCCCGAGACCGTCGATGAGCTTATGATTTCAATGCAGCCCGCAACAATAAACGCGGCGGCGGGCAAAAATCTTGACAGCCGCGAGCGCGACATTGAGCGTGCAAAGCAAGTAAGACAAAGACTTTAATTTTAAATTTTCGCTTTGCGGCGTTAATTTATCAATTAATTAGAAAGGAATGACAGTTATGTTCAAATTCACCGGTTTTACGGAAAAAGCAAATAAGTCCTTGAATGCGGCGGTAAAGGCAGCCGAGGATTTGGGACATACTTACATCGGCAGCGAGCATATATTGCTCGGCCTTCTCTCGGATACATCCACTGTTGCGGGTGCGGTGCTCGCTGCACATAATATAACCTATGCCGACATAGAAGAAGAGCTCAAGAGAAGCATCGGCGTAGGCGTACCTACCGAGCTTCAGCCCGACGACTTTACACCGAGAAGCAAAAACATTCTCGAAACCTCTGTTGCATTCGCAAGGCAGATGGGTCAGCAGCTTGTAGGTACGGAGCACGTATTGCTCGCAATAGCGCGTGAGGGCTCGTGCAGCGCAACGCTTCTTTTAAGCCGCGCCGGAGTCTCCATGCAGGACATTGTAAATGATGTGTCAAAGGCTCTTATGGGCGGTACGGCAAACGCCGGCACCGACAATAAGGACGGCGGCAAGGAAAACGAGAGTATGCTCTCGCAGTTCGGCAGAGATCTTACAAAGCTCGCAAAGGACGGTAAGATTGACCCTGTAATCGGCCGTCAGAAAGAAATAGAGAGGGTTATTCAGATTCTCTCAAGACGTACCAAAAACAATCCTTGCCTTATAGGTGAGCCCGGCGTCGGCAAAACGGCAATCGCCGAGGGGCTTGCTCTTAAAATTGTTTCGGGTGAGGTTCCCGAGCTTTTAAAGGACAAAAAGATATATTCTCTTGACCTTACCGGTATGGTTGCAGGTACAAAATACCGCGGCGATTTTGAAGAGAGAATTAAAAAGGTTATCGACGAGGTTAAAAACGCCAAGGACGTTATCCTCTTCATAGATGAGGTTCACACTCTTATAGGCGCAGGCAGCGCCGAGGGTGCGGCTGACGCAGCCAATATCTTAAAGCCCTCTCTCGCAAGAGGCGAGCTTCAGATAATCGGTGCAACCACTATTGAGGAATACCGTAAGCACATCGAAAAAGATGCCGCTTTGGAGCGTCGCTTCCAACCTGTAATGGTTGATGAACCCTCGCAGGAGGAAGCTATTGAAATACTCAAGGGCATTAAAGATAAATATGAAGCTCATCACAAGGTAAAGATAACCGATGAGGCTATCGAGTCCGCCGTTAAACTCTCTACGAGATATATAGGCGACAGATATTTGCCCGATAAAGCCATAGACCTTATCGATGAAGCGGCTTCAAGGGTAAGACTTCGTTCCTATACGGCTCCGTCGGACCTTAAAGAACTCGAAGACAAGAAAAAGAGCGTTGAGGCGGAAAAGCTCTCTGCTGTAAATGCTCAGGAATTTGAGCGTGCTGCAGCTCTTCGTGATGAGGAGCGTAAGCTCGACAAGGAAATTAAGGACAAGAAAGAAAACTGGCACGATATGGCAGGCAAGAGCCATGACGAGGTAACTCCCGCCGACATTGCCGATATAGTATCCTCTTGGACCGGAGTTCCCGTAACTCAGCTTTCTACCGAAGAGAGTGACAGACTTCTTCATATGGAGGATGAGCTTCATCGCCGCATAGTCGGTCAGGATGAAGCGGTCGAGGCTGTTTCAAGAGCTATCCGCCGCGGCAGAGTCGGACTTAAGGACCCGAAAAAGCCCATAGGCTCGTTCATCTTCTTAGGCCCCACGGGCGTCGGCAAAACAGAGCTTTGCAAGGCTCTGGCCGCCGCTATGTTCGGTGACGAAAACGCCATGATAAGACTTGATATGTCTGAGTATATGGAGAAGCACACGGTGTCCCGTCTTATAGGTTCGCCCCCCGGATATGTCGGCTATGACGAGGGCGGTCAGCTTACCGAAAAGGTAAGAAGAAAACCGTACTCCGTTGTACTTTTCGATGAGATTGAAAAGGCACACCCCGACGTGTTCAATATGCTTTTGCAGATACTTGACGACGGTGTTCTGACAGACGGTCAGGGCAGACGCGTTGACTTTAAGAATTGCATCATCATAATGACCTCGAATGTCGGTGCTAAGCTCATTTCGCAGAAGCAAAAGGCGTTCGGTTTTGCCGCAGGCGCAAAAGAGCTTGAGCAGAACGAAAAGGAAATCAAGGACGCTGTAATGGGTGAGCTTCGCAACACCTTCCGTCCCGAATTCCTTAACAGAGTAGACGACATAATAGTATTCCAGCGCCTTACCAAGGAAAACATCAAAGAAATCGCTTCGAGACTTCTCGCTGTTCTCCAGAAACGCGTTGAGGATATGGGTATCGAGGTTACTTTCTCCGACGAAGCTGTCAGCAAGATAGCCGACGCAGGCTTCGACGATGTATACGGTGCAAGACCTCTGAAACGTGCTATCCAGAGCAGAATCGAGGACGCTTTGTCCGAGGAAATGCTCAAGGGCAACGTGAAAAAGGGCGGCAAGTATATCTGCAATGTCAAAGATGACAAATTTGTTTTTGACAAGGCCGAGGAAAAAACCGTAACCGAATAAGCATAGCGGTCCGTAAAGCCATATGACTTTACGGACCGCTTTCTATATTTTCATATAATAGATGTAAAAGAATTGCAGCTTTTTTGTATGTAAATCGGTATTGCACTCGGAGCGGCAAAAGTGTAAAATATATCTCGGAAGTGGTATTGTGGCAAACACAAGAAAAAACGAAATTTCAACAATAAACAAAATACGCTTTGACCCGACAAATCCGTGCGAAGACGATATAGACATACGCGACATAGCGCACGCTCTTTCTATGATGACAAGGGCAAACGGTCATTTCACCGAGTTTTATTCGGTGGCAAGACATTCCGTAAATTGCGCGCTTGAGGCAACGGCACGCGGATATTCAAAAAGGGTCGCGCTTTTTTGCCTTTTGCACGACAGCGCCGAAAGCTATATAGGAGATATGACAAGGCCTTTGAAAATGCACTTTCCGCTGTTTTCCGAATATGAAAAAAAGCTGCAAAAGGTAATTTTTTCAAAATATGCGACGCTTGATATTGACGATGACGAAAAGGAAAAGGTGAAATCCGTAGACGACAGCTTACTGTATCACGAGTTTCTTTGCTACCACGGCGACAAGCTGTTTGACTTTACACCGGAAATACATATAGATGTAAAGGATAACTCAAAAAATATATCCGAGACCGAAAAGGAGTTCCTCTGTATGTACGAGGCTTTAAAGATAAAATAATCCTGAACGGTTAAAAGCAAAACCAAAAACCCATTGCATTTTAAACAGCCTAAAGCACTTGTTTTTGTGAGTGCTTTAGGTCGCGGTGTTTTTGGACTGTATTACTGTTTTCGGTAAAAATAAAACCGACAAGTTCAGTTGAAGCTTGTCGGCGTTTTGGAGCGGGTGATAAGAATGAAAAAGCAAAATCAAAAGCCTACCGCCTTTGAAATTTCATATCTTGTTATCGAAGCAATAGTTGCAATCGCGACTTTTATAACGGCAATCAAATGGTGGTAGGCTACATAGAGGGGCTTTTGCCCCTCCCCCTTGCGGGAGTATATATAATATAACACATAGAAAGGAGTTTTACAAGTGTTCAATAAAAACTTTTGGATGATTACTCTTTGCGCATTGCTTATAATTTCGATATATACCGGGCTTAATATATTTTCGAGAATTGCACTCGGTGCAAACGGCTTGATTATATTAGCCGATGTAATTATAAGTGTTCGCAGATTGGCAAAAGAGAAAAAGTGCAAAGAGAGCGATTAAAAACTCTCAGCACATCGCAAGTTTTGACTTGCATCTGACTTGCATTTTTTCTTTTAAATAGCTGCAAATAGCACAAAATAGCGCAAAAATTGGTGACATTTTGATAATTAAAAAACGCCGAAAGCCCTTGATACACAAGGCTTTTCAGCGTTTTTTGCTGCCGCTTTCAAAAACGGCGTTTTGGAGCGGGTGATGGGAATCGAACCCACACAGCCAGCTTGGAAGGCTGGAATTCTAACCATTGAACTACACCCGCAAACAACATTCAGTATTTTAGCAAACAAAATGCAAAAAGTCAATATAAAACTCTAAATTTATGTTTTCACATATTTATTTTGGTCTCGTTTTATGTTATACTGCTAAACGAAGAGCTATACTAAAGCTATATTTTATACACAGGAGATCAGACTATGCAGGTTACAAGACAGATTACAAATGACATCACCTATGTCGGTGTGAGCGACAGACGTCTTTCGCTGTTTGAAAATATTTTTCCCATACCGCGCGGTGTTTCATACAATTCTTACATTATAAATGATGAAAAAACGGCACTTATAGATGCCGTGGATTATGATTCGAGTCGTGTTTTCGTTGAAAACGTGAAGGCTGCGCTTAACGGTAAAACGCTTGATTATATTGTTGTGAATCATATGGAACCGGATCATGCAGGCAGCTTAAGGTTAATTTGCGACCTCTATCCCGACGCGGCTTTAGTCGCAACCAAAAAGGCTGTCGATATGATGGCGCAGTTTTTCGGTGATGAGCTTAAAAATGAGAAAATAGTCGTAAAAGAGGGCGATACCGTGTCCCTCGGTAAACACGAGCTGTCGTTTTATACGGCACCTATGGTTCATTGGCCTGAGGTTATGGTGACATATGACAGCTTTGAAAAGGTTATTTTCAGCGCGGACGCATTCGGTACATTCGGCGCGCTGAACGGCAACATATTCAACGACGAATACGATATTGACCGTGATTGGCTTCCGGATTATCGCAGATACTATACAAATATTTGCGGCAAATACGGTATGCAGGTGCAGTCGCTTCTCAAAAAAGCTTTGACGCTCGATATTCAGATGATATGCCCTTTGCACGGACCGGTTTGGCGCTCAAATCTTGTTTATATCATAAATAAATATGATATTTGGAGTAAATATGAGGCTGAGGGCAATTCGGTTATGATAGCTTATGCGTCGATTTACGGCAATACCGAAAATGCCGCATATTATCTTGCAAATGAATTGTCAAAGCTCGGTGTTAAGGATATCGCCATGTATGACGTCTCTTCAACCGACGTGTCTTATCTTATTTCAGAGACCTTCCGCTGCAGTCACATAGTGTTGATGTCGGCTACATACAATCTTGAGATTTATCCCAAGATGGACGATTATATTTCGGATATGAAACGCCTTAATGTTTCAAATAAGACGTTTGCGATAGTTGATAACGGAACATGGGCGCCCACTGCCGGCAAAAAAATGCGCGAGGCCGTAGAAACGCTTAAAAGCTGTAAAATCTGCGAAAATACGACTACGGTGAAATCTGCGGTTAACGGCAGCAATGCAGCAGCCCTTGCAGCCTTGGCGAAGGAAATTTCGGCAGAAATACAAGGCTGATAAAATGTACTTGACATACCGCTTTGCAATCTGATATAATTCATATGTAAACGACCTGCTCGTAAAGTCGAGCAGGAAGTTTTTACACCAAACGGTTAGCATATGCTAACCGACTTGAAGCGTAGAATTATTAAATCGGTGCCATATGCGGAGCTTAAATTCCCTTGACGGTGCCGCAATAAATCCGCCGCATAGAGCGGATTTAAAAAAGCTCTTACGGTTAGCAAATGCTAACCGCGTGGACTGTGTTACGGATTTTGACATAAGAGAGGAGTGACCGATTTTGTCCGAAGAAACCGTTATTAAATGCTGTTCACCATGCCTTGCCGGTCTTAAAACCGGAAATCTGTTTTCCTGCAAGGTTGACGATAAAAACGACTTGCTTCGCTCGGTTCGCGAGCTGAATCGGCGGCTTGTGCCTCGCGGGCTTCGCATTATGCCGGTTAAAATCACAAAAACAAGGGCGCTGATATATCTTTACAGACCCGACAGGCTCGAAAAAGACCTTGCCGACAAAACCGCTGCCGAGCTGCTGTCGGAGAGGGCTTACCCCGTGGGCTGTACCGAAAGATGTGTGGCGGAGCTCATAAGACGTGTCAGGCACGAAGAGGATTTTCCGCACGAAATAGGACTCTTTCTGGGTTATCCGTCTGAGGATGTCAGCGGCTTTATAAAGCACGGCGCAAAAAATTCAAAATGCGTCGGCACTTGGAAGGTTTACGGTGACGAAGCGGAGGCACAGAAAAAATTCAAGCTTTATAAAAAATGCACAAGAGTGTATAAAGACGCTTACAAAAAGCACAATTCATTTGAACGCCTTGTTGTGAGCAGTCATAATAAATAATCTGAAAGGATATGATAAAATGAGTAAGGTAGCAGTAGTATATTGGAGCGGAACGGGAAATACCGAGGCAATGGCTTCGGCCGTGGTTGACGGTGTTCGCGAGGGCGGCGCTGAGGCAGAGCTTTTTACGGCTTCCGAGTTTGATGCGTCAATGCTCTCCTCTTTTGACGCTGTGGCGTTCGGATGTCCGTCAATGGGCAGCGAACAGCTTGAGGACAGCGAGTTTGAGCCTATGTTTAATTCGTGCGAGGGTGATCTCGGAGGCAAAAAAATTGCGCTCTTCGGCTCCTACGGATGGGGCGACGGCGAATGGATGAGAAGCTGGGAGGAGACTTGCACAGCAGACGGTGCAGTGCTTGTGACAGAGTCGGTGATATGCAACGACGCTCCCTCTGATGATGCAATCGCAGAGTGCAAGGCGCTCGGTGCGGCTCTTGCAGCCGTCTAATAATGAAATAAGCCGATTTTTATCGGGTTATTATAAAGCGTTGTCGCCGAAAAATGAAGCTCCGAGGCTTGTTTAAGTAAAAAACCGCAAAGTTAAGGCTGAGCGTTCATAAGGAAGTATTGGTTTCTCGCATAAAAATCTCTTATGCTTTTGTCAAAAAGCCTCGCAAGGCGACAGCCTTGCTTCATTTCTTGACTTCGGCATAAAAAATTTTTATAGCTATGAAACTGCGGAGCACTTCAAAATTATATATTTTTGATACAAGAAAATGCATCCCTCAGATAAGTTTGGGCTTATCTGAGGGGTTATGCAAAAAGATGTTATTTTGAAGCAATACTGACTTATAAGCACTCAGCCAAAGCTTTACGGTCTTTGCTCAGCCTCTTCGGCGACAATTGATAAAAATAAGACCCACTGTGAATCTTCCTCCTTGAATTTTTTTCACAGCGGGTCTTTTTTTATTAGATTTTGAAGTAATCTACCGCATTTATAAACATACGGTTATCTTTGTTGCCGTCAACGTTTTTATATACGTTATCGGAGAAGCGTTCGGAATGACCCATCTTACCGAATACTCTTCCGTCCGGCGAGGTTATGCCCTCGACCGCCTCAAAGGAGCCGTTCGGATTGTACCTGATGTTCATGGTGGGCTTTCCGTTTTCGTCAACGTACTGCGTTGCAATCTGACCGTTTTCCGCAAGTGAGCGGAAAAGCTCTTTCGGGCAAACAAACCTGCCTTCGCCGTGAGAAATCGCAACAGTATGTATATCGCCTACATTTGAGGACGACAGCCACGGAGACTTGTTTGAGGCAACTCTCGTGTTGACAAGTCTTGACTGATGTCTGCCTATGGTGTTAAAGGTAAGCGTCGGTGTGTCGGCACTCGGCTCTATGATTTCACCGTAGGGGACAAGACCGAGTTTTATAAGTGCCTGGAAGCCGTTGCAGATACCGGCCATAAGTCCGTCACGTTCTTTTAACAGTGCGTGGACTTTTTCTTTTATAACCGGATTGCGGAAGAATGCGGTTATAAATTTACCGCTGCCGTCCGGCTCGTCGCCGCCGGAGAAGCCGCCGGGGATAAATATTATCTGCGAAGCTTCAATTTTTTCGGCGAAAACATTTACGCTCTCGGTTACGTCAGATGCAGAGAGGTTTTTGATTACCATAACTTCGGGATCTGCGCCGGCGTTAATAAACGCCCTTGTTGTATCGTATTCGCAGTTCGTTCCGGGGAATACGGGAATCAAAACCTTGGGCTTTTTGATGCCGATTTTGGGCGAAATGCGCGTTTTTGCCGTAAAGCTGTATGCGTTTACAGCCTTTTCGGGAGCCTTTATGTTGCAGGCAAATACGGGTTCAAGCTTGTTTTCGTATACTTTTTGGATTTCGTTGAGGTCGATTTTTTCAATGCCTATCTTTACGGAATAATCCATGGTCGTTTCGCCGAGGAGAACCGCGTCGTCAAGCTCACAGGCGGCCTCTATAACAAATGAACCGTAGTTGTAATCATATATCTTGTCCGCCGGGAATCTCTTGTCAAAAGCAAAGCCTATTTTGTTTCCGAAGCAGGCCTTCATAACGCCCTCGGCAATGCCGCCGTAAGACGGGGTAAATACGGCGAGAGCCTTTTTCTCCTTAATGAGCTTTTCAACTCTTGCAAATACCGCTTTAAGGCTCTCTGTGTCAAATGTGCCGTCGGAATTTTTCTTCGGCTCTATGTAGTAGACCTTAGAGCATGGGAGTTTCCACTCGGGCGACATAACATCGTCGCTTGAACCGACTGAAACCGCAAATGAAACGAGAGTAGGAGGAACGTCAATATCCTCGAATGTGCCGCTCATGGAATCCTTGCCGCCTATTGACGCTATTCCGAGCTCAAGCTGAGCCGTAAGTGCGCCGAGAAGTGCCGCGGTGGGCTGACCCCAACGCTTGCTGTCGCTTGTCATTCTCTCAAAATATTCCTGGAATGTGAGGTAGCAGTTTTCCGTGTTTCCGCCCGTGGCTATAAGCTTTGATACGGACTCCACAACCGCAAGGTATGCGCCGAGATACTGATTTTTCTCGGTGATAAATGGGTTGTAGCCCCAAGCCATAACCGAGCAGGTCTTTGTGTCCTTATTAAGAACGGGAATTTTAGCCGCCATGCCTTGAGCCGGCGTCATCTGATATTTTCCGCCGAAGGGCATAAGCACGGTATTTGCGCCTATTGTTGAGTCAAAACGCTCCGAGAGTCCGCGCTTTGAGCAAATATTAAGGTCATCGGCGAGATTCAAGAATTTTTCACCGTTGGTTTTACCCTCAACGCTTTTAACTATGGGCTGAGGATTTGTAACGGTTACAAGAGTGTGCTTTTCGGCACCGTTTGAATTTAAGAATTCACGGGAAATATCGACTATCTTTTTGCCGTTCCATTCCATTGTAAGGCGGTTTGTGTCGGTAACCTCGGCAACAGCGGTGGCTTCGAGGTTTTCCGTTTTGGCAAGCTCCAAGAACTTTTCCGCATCCTCTTTTGCGACTACAACGGCCATTCTCTCCTGTGATTCGGAAATTGCAAGCTCCGTGCCGTCAAGACCTTCGTATTTCTTGGGAACTTTATTCAAATCAATGTGCAAGCCGTCGGCAAGCTCGCCTATGGCTACCGATACGCCGCCGGCACCGAAGTCATTGCATCTTTTTATGAGCTTTGTAACTTCGCTGTTTCTGAAAAGTCTCTGCAATTTTCGCTCTTCCGGAGCGTTACCCTTTTGAACCTCGGCACCGCAATGCTCGAGTGACGAGAGCTTATGCGATTTCGAAGAACCTGTCGCACCGCCGCAGCCGTCACGGCCGGTTCTGCCGCCGAGTAAGATGATTATGTCACCGGGAACAGGCTCTTCACGGCGAACATTTTTGGCGGGAACGGCACCTACAACGGCACCTATTTCAAGACGCTTTGCAACATATCCGGGGTGGTAGATTTCGTCTACCGAGCCGGTCGCAAGCCCTATCTGGTTGCCGTATGAGCTGTATCCTGCCGCAGCTGTGGTTACGAGCTTTCTCTGCGGCAGCTTACCGGGCATGGTTTCGCTTACGGGCTTTAACGGGTCCGCCGCACCGGTAACACGCATTGCCTGATAAACATATCCTCTGCCCGACAGCGGGTCGCGGATAGCTCCGCCTATGCAGGTTGCCGCGCCGCCGAACGGCTCGATTTCCGTCGGGTGGTTGTGTGTTTCGTTTTTAAATAAGAAGAGCCAATCTTCGTCTTCGCCGTCTACGTCAACCTTTATTTTTACGGTGCAGGCATTGATTTCATCCGATTCATCAAGATTTTTGAGCTGACCCGTGTGTTTTAAATAACGTGCTCCGATAGTCGCCAAATCCATAAGGTTTTGCGGCTTTTCTCTGCCGAGCTCCTTGCGTATGGAAACATATCTGTCGTATGCCTTTTGTATGGTTTTGTCCTCTGTTTTTACGCCGTCTATCGTCGTGAGAAACGTGGTATGGCGGCAATGGTCCGACCAGTATGTATCAATCATTCTGATTTCCGTTATAGTCGGGTCGCGATGCTCGCCTTTGAAGTATTTGCGGCAAAATTCAATATCCGCAAGGTCCATTGCAAGAGCATATTTGTCTATAAATGCCTGGAGCTCATTTTCGTTAAGCTCCGTAAATCCCGTAAGAGTTTCAACGCTTGTCGGAATGTTGTAATTGACATTCAGCGTTTCGGGCTTTTCAAGAGAAGCTTCACGGCTCTCTACGGGGTTTATTACATACTTTTTGATAGCCTCAAGCTGTGCCGGAGCAAGCTTGCCGAAGAGCATATATACTTTTGCGGTGCGAACAGTCGGCTTGTCGCCCTCCGAAACTATCTGAATACACTGAGCACAGGAGTCCGCCCTCTGGTCAAACTGACCCGGCAGATATTCAACTGCAAATACCGTGGCGTCGGTCTGAGGCAGGCGAGCGTAGGTGTTGTCAAGCTGCGGCTCTGAGAAAACGGTCTTTTCACAGCGCTCGAAAAGCTCTTCGCTGATGTTTTCCACATCGTATCTGTTGAAAATACGAAGCTCTTCAAGCGAGTCTATCATAAGCAGTGAGCGTATATCCGATAAAAGCGATGCAGCCTCGTCTGCAAATTGTTTTTTCTTTTCAACGTAAATTCTGTATACCATTTCGTCACTTCCTGTTTATTTTTTCAGTGCGGCAAGCGCACGCGCACCGATGTCTTTTCTGTAAAAGGCGTCCTTAAATTTAATCTGCTCGGTTGCTTTGTAAGCGGTAGAGAGAGCGGCGTTAAGGTCTTTTCCCGTTGCCGTAACTCCGAGGACTCTGCCGCCGGAGGTCACGATTTTGCCATCCTTTTCGGCAGTACCCGCATGGAATACCGTGACGTTTTCCGTGTTTTCGCTGTCGCCGAAGTCTATTTCATAGCCCTTGCCGTAAGACAGCGGATAACCGCCGGACGCAATAACCACGCATGCCGCACTTTCGTCCTTGAACTCAACATTTAAAAACGAGAGCGTTTCATCGTGAACCGCACGCATAATTGTGAGAAGGTCGGTTTTGAGAAGCGGCAAAACAACCTGAGTTTCGGGATCGCCGAAGCGGCAGTTGTATTCTATAACCTTAGGACCCTTTGGTGTCAGCATGAGCCCGAAGTAAAGGCAGCCCTTAAAGGTCCTGTTTTCGTTGTTCATAGCCTTAACTGTGGGCAGGAATATCTTTTCGGCACATTCCTTTGCGATTTCGGCCGTGTAGTAGGGGTTCGGCGCAACCGTTCCCATTCCGCCTGTATTGAGTCCCTTGTCGCCGTCAAGAGCACGCTTGTGGTCCATGGACGAAACCATGGGAACTACGGTTTTTCCGTCGGTGAAAGAGAGAACGGAAACCTCGGGACCAGTTAAAAATTCCTCGATAACGACATTGTTGCCGCTATCACCGAACTTTTTATCCTCCATTATTGTTTTTACGGCGTCCTCTGCCTGCTCCTCGGATTCGGCTATTATAACACCTTTTCCGAGGGCAAGACCGTCCGCCTTAATAACGGTCGGATATTCATTTTTTTCTTTTATGTAAGAGAGCGCTTCTTCGGGATCCGAAAAAACTTCATAGCCCGCTGTCGGGATACCGTATTTTTTCATAAGATTTTTTGAGAAAACCTTGCTCCCCTCGATTATGGCCGCTTTTTTAGACGGACCGAAGCACGGTATTCCCTTGCTTTCGAGAATATCCACCAATCCTAATACGAGCGGGTCATCAGGTGCCACTACGCAGAAATCAATGTTCATTTTAACGGCAAAATCCGTAATGCCGTCTAAATCCGTGGCACTTATGTTAACGCATTCCGCGTCTTTTGCAATGCCGCCGTTTCCGGGGCACGCAAAAATCTCGGTAACCTCCGGATTTTCCTTCAGCTTTTTAATTATGGCGTGTTCTCTTCCGCCCGCGCCGACTACAAGTATTTTCATTTTAGAAACCTCTTATTGTTTTATCAGTGATGGAAAAGACGTATTCCTGTGAACGCCATGGTAATGCCGTGCTTGTTGCAGCAGTCAATTACGATGTCGTCACGTATGGAGCCGCCCGGTTCAACTATATACGAAACACCGCTTCTTCTTGCACGCTCTATGTTGTCGTCAAACGGGAAAAACGCGTCCGAGCCGAGCGATACATCGTGAAACTGTGAGAGCCAAGCCTTTTTTTCTTCCTTTGTGAGGGGCTCGGGGCGAGTGTTAAAGGTGTTCTGCCAAACATCATCGCCGATTACGTCCTCATAGTCGTCGGAGATGTATACATCAATGGCATTATCTCTGTTGGGTCTGCCGATGGACTTTATAAAGTCCAGAGCGAGAACCTTAGGATGCTGTCTTAAATGCCAATTGTCGGCTTTGCTGCCGGCTAAGCGTGTGCAGTGAATTCTTGACTGCTGACCGGCACCCACGCCTATGGTCTGACCGTCTTTTGCATAGCATACGGAGTTGGACTGTGTGTATTTGAGCGTGATAAGCGAAATTATAAGGTCGCGCTTTGCACTTTCGGGAAGCTCCTTACTTTCGGTGACTATGTTTAAAAGTGAGCTTTCGTCAATTTTTAATTCGTTTCTGCCCTGCTCAAAGGTAACGCCGTAAACGTCCTTATGTTCTATCGGAGCGGGCTTGTATTCGGGGTCTATTTCAACTATATTGTAATTTCCCTTTTTCTTGGATTTGAGTATTTCAAGAGCCTCTTTTTCGTATCCGGGAGCAATTATACCGTCGGAAACCTCATGCTTTATAAGCAGTGCCGTGGGAACGTCACATATGTCTGAGAGCGCTATCCAATCGCCGAAGGACGACATTCTGTCTGTGCCCCTTGCTCTTGCATAAGCTGATGCGAGAGGGGAGAGAACCGCATCGTCGTCAACCCAGTAAATTTTTCTGAGCGTATCGGAGAGCGGCAAGCCGACAGCCGCGCCTGCAGGGCTGACATGCTTAAAGGAAGCAGCCGCAGGAAGACCGATGGCGGATTCCAATTCTTTTACAAGCTGATAGCTGTTCAGCGCGTCGAGGAAGTTAATATAGCCGGGTCTGCCGTTTAAAACGGTAACCGGTAAGTCTCTGCCGTCCGCCATAAAAATTTTAGACGGCTTTTGGTTTGGGTTACAGCCGTATTTAAGTTCGATCTCTTTCATTTCAGACCTCCGTAAAGTCACTTCTTAATTGTTTTTGTTGATGATTCTTTGGGTGTATTCGTTTGTTTCAATGTCAATAAATCTTACGAAAAGCGAAACCTTGTTGTCCTCGTTGAGATTTTCCCAGATAAGCTTTGTAAGAGTATCAATATCCGTGTCGGGAAGCTCAAGCGTTTTCGGTTCACCTTCAAAGCTCGGAAGCGGATTTCCGTCACATTTATAAGTGTGGATAAATTTTGCTTTACCGCAGAGTGGATTTTGATACGCATAGGTGTATCTCTGACAAGAGCTGCCGTCGCCGTCTGCCGATTTAAGGATTGACATGGCGTAGTTCATTTCGCCGTTGTCTATGTGGATAATGCCCGATATTCTCGGCGTGAAATTAGGAGCGTCATCCTCAAACTCTCTTGTGCGAAGAGCCTGCTCAAAGGTCATCTGCTTGTCCATAAGCTCATAAATTGTATCGGTCTGGTCGCCGTTTGTAACAATAGTTTTGTTACCGAGAACTCTTACGGGAGCGTAGATGATAAGGTGGGGGTCAACCATCTTGGACTCGTCAAAAGCCTGAGTGCGAATACCTTCGCCGTCCTCAACGAACACACGGTTCCTGCTGTTTTCGCTTCTGCCCATAATGAAATAAGCCGTAACAGCCTTTTTGCCGTCCGCGCTCTTTCCTATCATAATTCCCCTACCGTGATATGCGAGAGAATTAAGCTCTTCCTTAATAGATTTTATCTCCATGAAGCATTATCCTTTCAAATTTTATTAAAATGAACCGAGATAACATTCGGTAATATAATTTTGTGAAACCTTGTCGCCCAAAGCTTTTTTGAGAACCGAGAGCATATCCGAGTTAGGTTCAACCGCCGTTACGCTCCACGGCTTTTTGAGCAGCGCAGATGTGAAAATGCCTGTGCCTGCGCCTATATCCGCCACGGCTTCGGCGTTAGTCATATCGTAAAGCCAATCAATAAGCTTTTCGGGATATGACGGACGATACTTTGAATAAAGCTCCGCCTTACCCGTGAATTTGTTCTCATTCATTGCAGTATGTTCTGCCGTTTTCGATTTTTACTTTACCTGAGCACATAAGCTCGACCGACTCGGGGAGAATTTTCCACTCTGCCTGCTCCATAACGCGTTTTTGAAGTATCTCGGGAGTGTCATTATCCTCAACATAAACTGCCCTTTGCATAATAATCGGTCCGCCGTCGGGAATTTCGTTTACTATATGCACCGTAGCGCCCGTAACCTTAACACCCTTTTTTAGAGCTGCTTCGTGAACATGAAGCCCGTAGAAGCCCTCACCGCAAAACGACGGTATAAGCGACGGGTGAATGTTTATGATTCGGTTTTCGTACTTTTTTGTGAACTCCTTTGAGAGTATTGACATAAAGCCCGCAAGAACAATTAACTGAATATCGTTTTCTTCGAGATTTTTTAGAATCTCTTCTTCAAATCTTTCCTGGCTTCCGAGCTCTTTTTTTGAGCATACAACGGATTTTATACCGTGATTTTCGGCTCTTTTGAGCGCGTATGCAGTCTTTGAGGAGGACACCATCAAAACTATCTCGCCATGCGGTATCTTACCGTTTTCCTGAGCGTTTATAAGAGCCTCAAAATTTGTTCCGCCGCCGGAAACAAAGACGGCTATTTTTGTCTTCAGCATATTTTAACACCGTCTTCGCCGCTTGCGGTTTCACCTATGATATATGCATCTGTGCCGCTTTCGCGAAGGATTCTTACGGCCCTGTCGGCGTCCTCGGGGGCAACTGTTATGCTCATTCCCACGCCCATATTAAAGGTGTTGAACATATCCCTTTCCGGAATGTTGCCGGTTTTTTCGATAATATCGAATACGGGGAGTATTTTAAGAGCCTTTTTCTCGATAACAGCGGTTATGCCTTCCGGCAGGCTTCTTGGAATATTCTCATAAAAGCCGCCGCCGGTTATGTGCGATACAGCCTTAATTTTAACTTCCTTTGCGAGCGCAAGCACGGGCTTTACATATATCTCGGTGGGAGTTAAAAGAGCCTCGCCTATGGTCGAGCCGAGCTCGTCATACGTCTTATCTATACCGCCCTTGTCAAAATCGAATACCTTTCTGACAAGCGAAAATCCGTTTGAATGTACGCCGCTTGAGGGCAGGGCGATTATAACGTCGCCGGCCTTTACCGATTTGTTGTCAAATACATCGGGCTTGTTAACTATGCCTACCGTGAATCCGGCAAGGTCGTAGTCGTCCTCGGGCATCATACCGGGATGCTCGGCGGTTTCACCGCCTATGAGAGCACAGCCGGCTCTGACGCAGCCTTCTGCAACGCCCGATACTATTGATGCTATCTTTTCGGGATAGTTTTTTCCGCAAGCGATGTAATCTAGGAAGAAAAGAGGTTTTGCACCACAGCAGATAACGTCGTTTACGCACATTGCAACGCAGTCTATGCCTATGGTGTCGTGTTTGTCTAAAAGCATAGCGATTTTAAGCTTTGTGCCTACGCCGTCGGTGCCGCTTACGAGTATCGGCTCCGAGCACATCTCATCCTTGAGGTCAAAGAGTCCGCCGAAGCCGCCTATATCCGACATTGCTCCCGAGGTGAGAGTCCTTTTGATATGCTGTTTCATAAGCTCAACTGACTTGTATCCGGCGGTTATGTCAACACCGGCAGCCTTGTAGCTCTCGGAAAAGCTCTTTTCCATTATAAATTCTCCTTTTCATTCTTTTCGCTTATCTTCTTTTCAAACTGAGTTTTGTTGGTGTCGGCAGGTATTTCTATCGGATACTTGCCGTTGAAGCAGGCGGCACAGAAGTCGAGCTTGCAGCCGTCGGCAAGTTCAAAGACGTGTTCTTCGCTGAGAAATCCGAGCGAATCCGCACCGATTATTTCGCGTATTTCATCTATTGAATGGTTGTTTGCTATAAGGTTTTCGGCCGAGTCTATATCCGTTCCGAAATAGCACGGATGCCTGAACGGGGGAGCCGAAACGCGCACGTGAACCTCTTTTGCCCCTGCGTCGCGGAGCTGTTTAACTATTCTCGCACTTGTTGTTCCTCGGACTATTGAGTCGTCTATCATAACAACTCTTTTGCCCTTTACTGTGGAACCTATCACATTGAGCTTTATCCTGACATCGCTTTCGCGCTGCTCCTGAGTCGGCTGTATAAACGACCTGCCTATATATTTGTTTTTGATAAAGCCCATACCGTAAGGGATTCCCGATTTTTTGGCATATCCCATTGCGGCGTCAAGACCGCTGTCGGGCACACCTATTACAACGTCGGCGTCAACGGGATGCTCTTCGGCGAGAAATTCTCCGGCCTTCTGCCTTGCCAAATGAACCGAAGCACCCTCGATAACGGAATCGGGACGTGCGAAATATATATATTCAAATACGCAAAGAGCCTTTTTGCGGTCGGAGCAATGACCCTCTATTGAGCGCATACCGTATTTGTCGATAACCACTATTTCGCCGGGGCGCACATCGCGTACATATTCTGCACCGAGAGTGGATAAAGCACAAGATTCGGAAGCGAATATCGTTTTACTGCCCTTTTTGCCTATGCAAAGCGGACGAAATCCGAGTGGGTCACGCGCCGCTATGAGCTTTGACGGCGACATTATGATAAGAGAATAAGCTCCCTTTAGGCGGTACATTGCCGAAAAGACCGCCGCCTCAATTGACGGAGCGGCAATTCGCTCCTTGGTTATGATGTATGAAATAACCTCGGTGTCGCTTGTCGAGTGAAAAATCGAACCGCTCATCTCAAGTTCTCTGCGAAGCTCGGCGGCGTTTGTAAGATTGCCGTTATGCGCGAGAGCCATGCTGCCCTTTATGTGGTTTACTACCATCGGCTGCGCGTTCTCTCGTGAGCCGCCTCCCGTGGTGCCGTAGCGGACGTGACCGACAGCCATTTGCCCCATACCGAGCGAAGCAAGTTTTTCACGGCTGAACACGTCATTTACAAGCCCCGCATCCTTGTAGCAGTTAATAACGCCGTCGTCATTTACCGCTATTCCGCAGCTCTCCTGACCGCGGTGTTGAAGTGCAAAGAGCGCATAATATGCCGCGGACGCCACGTCTGCGGTCTCTTCGGAGTATATACCGAAAACGCCGCACTCCTCATGAATACTGTCAAACATATAATACCTCGTAAATTGCTTTTGTAAACTGCTTAGTCTTTAAGTCCGAGACGACGGAATACTTCGTTGTAAGCTTCTTCCACATTGCCGAGATCGCGGCGGAAGCGGTCCTTATCGAGCTTCTCGTTTGTCTTGACATCCCAGAGACGGCAAGTGTCGGGCGATATTTCGTCGGCAAGGATTATTGTGCCGTCTGGAAGTCTGCCGAATTCGATTTTAAAGTCAATAAGCTTCATTCCGGCAGAGAGGAAATACTTTTTGAGGCACTCGTTTACTTTTCTTGTGTAATTCTTTATTGTGTCGATTTCGTCCTGAGTTGCAAGTCCGAGTGCGAGCGCATAATCGTCGTTGATAAACGGATCGCCGAGTTCATCGTTTTTGTAGCTGAATTCAAGAATGGGGCAGAGAAGCTCTTTTCCCTCGGGAACGCCCATCCTCTTTGAAAAGCTGCCTGCGGCCACATTTCTTACTATTACCTCAAGCGGAACTATTGAAACCTTTTTAACGGCGGTTTCGCGGTCGCTGAGCTCTTTTATAAAATGAGTGGGAACTCCGTCTTTTTCGAGCAGACCGAATACATAGTTTGACATTTTGTTGTTAACTACGCCCTTACCCATTATGGTGCCTTTTTTCTCGCCGTTAAAAGCCGTTGCGTCGTCTTTATAATCAACTATTACAACGCCGTCCTCATCCGTTGCAAAAACCTTTTTTGCCTTACCTTCATAGAGCTGTTCAAGCTTTTTCATAATTTGTATATCTCCTTCTGTTTTAGTTTTTAAATTGATTTGAAATTATATCATCTTTTTCACGAACCGCTTCGGCCATTTCTTTTCTCATACCGCGCAGCTTCTCCCGAAGAGAGTCGTCGGAGAGAGCAAGCATTTGAGCCGCGAGAATTGCGGCGTTTTTGCCTCCGCCTAAAGCCACCGTGGCTACGGGAATGCCGGACGGCATCTGTACCGTGGCCAAAAGTGCGTCGAGTCCGCCGAATGACGAACCCACCGGAACGCCTATTACCGGTAAAACGGTGTTGGCGGCAAGCACTCCGCCGAGATGAGCCGCCATACCGGCTATTGAAATTATAACTCCGAATCCGTTTTCCTCGGCGTTCTTTGAAAAGGCCGACGCCTCGTCCGGTGTTCGGTGTGCCGACATCACGTGAACCTCAAAGGGTATTTCGAGCTTTTTAAGCTCGGTTGCCGCTTTTTCGGCTGTGGGCAGATCGCTGTCAGAGCCCATGATTATTGCAACTTTTTTCATCTTTTGTTCCTCCGGTAAAATATAAAGCGGCGTAGTTTTATACTACGCCGTTCTTTAATAATACATTTTTTCGCAACTATTGCGTTTTTTCATTTTTGCCGCACCTATTTTGCTGCGGTATAATTTTGCACAACGGCAGAGTATTTGCGAATTCATCAAATCATTTCCGTAAAGGCTTTTGATAAAAAGCATTCTTATACCTCCGTCAGCACAAAAACTATACTGTAATTTTACTTTTTACGACAGAAAAAATCAATACCAAAAACCGCGGAATTTTAAAATTGGATACATCAACAAGTATCACAAAATAAAGTAATGCCGTTTGTCTAAAATGACAAGTGCGTCTTACTTTTCGGAAACGGCCTCGGCGACATTTTCAACGTGCGAGCTTCCTGTCTGCCCGTTGAGCCAATCTATGATGTCTTTGGTTACGGCGTCACGGTCGATTTCGTTAAGCAGCTCATGTCTGTCGCCGGGGTAAAGCTTCATTTCGACCGAACTATGCCCGGTCTTTTTCAATGTCATGAATACCTCGTTTACACCCTTGCCGTATTCGCCGACAGGGTCGTTTTCGCCGGCAATTAAAAATATCGGTTTATCATTCGGAACCGCGCGATACCAGTCCTTGCCCGAGATTTGCTTCAAAAGCGAAAACAGAGTTTCAAAGCCGTTTGCGGTAAAGACAAAGCCGCAGTAGTCGTCGTCTATGTATTTTTTAACCTCTTCCTTGTCCTTCGAAAGCCAGTCGAATTGTGTTTCGTTTTCGGTGCGCTTGTTGTATTTCCCGAAGGCGAGCGAATTGAGAAAGTCCGAACGATGATGGTCACCGCTGCGCTTTTCGATTGCTCTTGCCAAGGCTGCACCAAGACCTGCGGCAGGGTTGGCACCGCTTGTTCCGCACCATATCGTACCGTCTATGGTGTCGGGATATTTTGCAGTATATGCGCGTGCGAGGAACGAACCCATGCTGTGCCCGAAAAGGTACACAGGGAGTCCCGGATATTCGCGTCTTGCTATGTCGTTTAATTGCTTCATATCGTCAACAAGGCTTTCAACGCCGTTTTCACCGAAGTAGCCGAGCTCGCTGTCGTCGCTGACGGAATTGCCGTGCCCCAAAAGGTCGCATATAAATACGGCATAACCGTTTTTACAAAGCTCAACGGCAAATCTTCCGTAGCGGTTAGAGTGCTCAGCCATTCCATGCGTTATCTGAACCACGCCTTTTACGCTTCCGTAGTCTGCGGGGGAAGCCGACTGAGCATATATATCGCAGAGCCCCGATGCTGATTTAAAGCTGTATTCATTGGTTAAAAAGTCCATAATGACACCTCATATGAGAGATTTATAATAATTTAAGCCCGAATCATCAGGCTTTTATTTTGATTATTATATCATATAATGACGTAATTGTAATGTTGCATTAACATTTTCGTGCATATTCACAATCATTTTCGCGAATTTTTGTCTAATCGGACGATATTGTTCTTTTGTATGGTTAAAACTCGTAAAAATCGTTGCAAAACATAAAATGATGTGTTATTATTTTATGCATTGAATATGGGGGTATAGCTCAGCTGGGAGAGCGCTTGAATGGCATTCAAGAGGTCAGCGGTTCGATCCCGCTTATCTCCACCAAACTAAAAAACGCACTTTCGCTATTGTCAGCGGAGGTGCTTTTTATCTTTCCGGCAGAATATATCTCCGTGTTCCGTATTTTGCGGCACGATTCTTGCGGCTTTTGAATCGGGCTTTTAAATAATCGGAGGGAGAAAATTTGCGGTTTTCTGCTTTTTGCGAGTATACATATGATGAGGACGGTCATCGGTTTGCCGAGTACGGAATATGCTGTAAAACAGGTTCGACCGATGTTAAAATACGTGGCATAACTCTCGAAAAGAGCGAAATCAACGAGCTGCTGGCTATGCTGAGATCCGGCAGACCGGAGATGTGTCATATACAATATATAATAGAAGATTTTATAACGCTGAAGAGCAGCGTCATATAGTGCGATAAGCAATCAGCGAAAATGTCGTTTTGCGACACAGGCTCCTATAATCCCAATTTAATAATCGGTCGTCACCGACATCGGCGTGATGTAAAAGCAGATCCTCAAATTGTTTGTGCAATTTGAGGATTTTTTATTGTGCTTTATAATATTTTATGTTATTATTAAATGAAATTTTTTATTGGGGGAATCTTAATGGATTTTAAATCGGATTCGTTTATGTACGGATTGGGTATATGTATTGTCCTTTTCGTCATTGCACAGTCGGTGTTTTTCCTTGTGCGCGCCGTGAGGAGGGCAAAAGCACTCGGAATTGAGACCTCGACTGTCAAAAAAACCATCTCATCCAGTGCCGTTTTCACGGTAGCTCCGGCACTTGCGATAGTTGCTACGGTAATAACTCTTGCTAAGGCTCTCGGTATAGTTCTTCCGTGGATACGTCTTTCGGTAATCGGCGCAATACAGTATGAGGTACCGGCCGCCGAGGCAGCCGTTGAGGCATTCGGAATTTCGAGCGGAATTTCACAGGAGATAACCGATCCCAAGATTTTTGCAACTGCTGCATGGGTTATGACTATCGGCAGCGTTATGCCGCTTGTGCTTGTTCCGTTTGTACTCAAAAAAATACAAAAGGGTATGAATAAGGTCGCGAGTAAGGACAGCAGATGGTCCGACCTTATGTCTGCCGCGGCTTTTATAGGTCTTATTTCCGCCTTTATCGGCAGAGCACTCGCAGGCTCCGGTGATAAATTCGTAGTAGGCGACGGTGCCGGCGTAATGTCCGTAGCGGCACTTCTTTCGTCAATGCTCTTTATGTTCATTCTCGAAAAGCTGTCCGATAAGTATAATATAAATTGGCTCAAGCCTTTTGCCATGCCGTTTAGTATGATACTTGCAATGATACTCGTAATGATACTTGCCAAGGTTCTTCCGTCGGGCATTGCGACATTTGAATGGAGGGGTTAAGGATGAAGAAAAAGAGAAGCTACTCTGACAGCGTTCATTTTTACGGAATTATATGGGATATTGCCGCCTTGCTTGTCTTTATGATGATTCCGGTTTCTATTTGCTTGCATTTGAATGTATGGCCCGAGGCTAAATATATACTCAAGGGACTTTTACCCGTTGCCATGATATTTTACCCGTCGGCGGTTATAGAGGTTCTTACATATACCCCCTTACTCGGTGCCGGCGGAACATACCTCGGCTTTGTAACCGGTAATATTACAAACCTTAAACTTCCGTGCGGTCTCAATGCCATGGAGAATGCGGGCGTTCGCGCAAATTCGGAGGAAGGCGAGGTTGTATCAACAATCGCAATAGCCACTTCATCTATCGTTACTACGGTAATAATAGCTCTCGGAGTGCTTGTGTTTTCTCCCTTACTTCCGTATATCACGGCAGAGGACTCGCCGCTTACCCCGGCATTTAATCAGGTTGTTCCGGCGCTGTTCGGCGCACTCGGAATAAGCTATTTCCGCAAGCATTGGAAGATATCGATAATACCGCTTGCCGTAATAGTCTTAGTTTTGCTTATCAACGGCTCCGTAGGTTCCGGAGTGCTTATACCCATAGGTGTTGTTGTTGCTCTTCTCAGCACTCATATCCTTTATAAAAAAGGCTGGGTAAAATAATTAGCGGCAATTTAAAAAAACAGGAAAAGTGTATTAAGATTGTTTTGGGAGGAATTATTTTATGGGGACACAAAACAGCGGCTCGTCGGTTGATACCGAAAGCGTAAAGACCAAAAGACGCGGCCTTTTCAGCAAAGAAGCCGATGAAGGATATGTGCCGAACAGAGAGCTTTTTGCTTATTCTGCGGCTCTCGCCGGGCAAAATCTCACTTATCAGTTTGTAACACAATGGCTGTTTTATTTCTGTACCGACGTACTTAAAATAGGCGCCAGAAAAGTCGGATTTTTCACCGGATTTTCACGAATTTGGGACGCTCTGAACGACCCGATAGTAGGTGCGGTAATTGACCGCAGAAGATGTAAAAACGGTAAGAAGCTGCATCCGTATCTCGGTAAGCTGCCGATTTTTATCGGCATATTGACTGCTCTTATGTTTGTGGATTTCGGCGTGGGAGAAACCGCGGCCATGGTAATAATCCTCTGCGTTTATATCGGCTGGGATTTTACATATTCATTTCAGGATGTTGCCCTGTGGGGTATGATGTCGTTGATTTCGCCGCACCCTCACGAGCGAGCGAGGGTTTCTCAGTGGCTCAACATAGGCGTCGGAGCGGCGTGTGGCGCAATAAGCCTTATTCCGATGATAATGGGAGCAAGAGAAAAAATAGGAATAAGTGAAAAGCTGTTGTTCCTTATTTTCGGCATTGTATTCGGTTTAGGCGGCGAGCTGATGTCAATACTTGCATACAAGACTAAGGAACGAGTTGAATTTGTTACACCGCCTAAGCAGTCGCTTCTAAAAGACATTGCGATGCTAAGGTACAATAAAATACTCATTTTACTCTTGCTTGCGCAGATTCTCAACTTCTTCAACGGAGCCATAGCGTGGATATATTTCTTTAAATACTGCGTCAGCGTAAATATCGGCGGCAAGGTTATAAACGGTGAAACGGTGCAATTCTATTACGGCATACTTGTCAGTGCGTTTTCCGCCGTAAGTATGTTCTTTGCCGTAAAGCTTGCAGATAAGCTCGGCGGTATGAAAAATATGGTCGTACTGGCGCAGGTTATGAATGCCGCTTTCAGAGTCGTGGCTTTCTTTATAGGCTTTGACACGCTCCCCAAGATGATAGCGGTAATCGCCATAATATCCGTCTCGTCCGTACCGACGAATATGGTCGGTATAGCTCAGCGTGCGCTTCTTTGCGATTCCATAGACTATACCGAATGGAAAACCGGCAAGCGAACAGAGGGTATATCAAATTCCATGCAGAATTTGACGAACAAATTCGTAGACGCTTTAAAGCTGATATTCAGCGGACTTGTACTTTCGGGGCTCGGTTACGACGCGAATTTGGGCCTTGAGGGCCAGACGCAGGCTTTTTATAAGGCTCAGTGGCCGCTCTTTATGCTCCTTCCGGCACTCGGCTCTGTGCTCTATCTCATTCCGTTTTTATGCATACGTTATTCAAAGGCTCAGCGTGCGCAGGTCGAAAAGGAACTTGCGGAAAGACACGCGGAGTCACTTGCAAATGATGAAACCGAATCCGTCAAATAAACATAATAATACGGCGTTTTGCGTATATAATTCGTGCAAAACCGAATAATTATACATTACACTTGCATAATTTGACTGATAGTGATATTATATATCCATTAAATTATTACGGAGGAATCGTAATGAAAAAAGCATTAAAAGTAATTTCGCTTATGCTCGTAGCCGTTTTAATGGTTATGTCGTTTGCAGCCTGCGGCAGCAAGGATGACACGGCAACCGGCTCGGATACGTCCAAGGAAGCAAAAACACCGGCAGTTAAGGTAATCGACGTTAACCTTACGGATGAAGAATATGCGTTCGGCGTTGACAAGAATCAGCCCGAGCTTCTCGAAAAGGTCAACAGCTTTATTGCCGAAATCAAAGCTAACGGAACTTTCGACGCAATATGCAATAAATATTTCGCCGGCGGCACTCCCGATGTAATCAAGTCAGCTGCTCTTGATTCTACCAAGGATCAGCTTGTAGTTGCCACCAACGCGGCTTTTGAACCGTTTGAGTATACAAACGGCGACGGTTACAGCGGTATCGATATGGAAATAGCAAAGGCTCTTGCGGATTATCTCGGCAAAGAGCTCGTTATCCAGAATATGGACTTTGACTCGGTTTGCCTCTCGGTAGGTCAGCACAAGTGCGATGTCGCAATGGCAGGTCTTACCGTAAAGGCCGAGAGAGAAGAGTATGTCACTTTCTCTACTCCTTATTACAAGGCTTCTCAGAGACTTGTAGTTAAGGGCTCCGATACAAAGTTTGACGGTTGCACCGACGCCGCTTCTGTTGAGGCTATCCTCAACACTCTTGACAGCAGTGTAAAAATAGGCGTTCAAAACGGCACCACAGGTCAGCTTTACTGCGAGGGCGACGCGGAGATGGAGTTCCCCGGACTTAAAGCTGTTTGTGTAGGCTACAAGAGCGGTTCTCTTGCCGTTCAGGATATGATCAACGGCAATATCAATTATGTTATAATTGATGCTGCTCCCGCGGCTTGCATTGCTCAGTCCATCAACGAAGTAAACTGAACTGCGGTTAAGACTTAACACTTCAATGCCTCACCTAATAAAAGTGGGGCATTGTTTATATTAAAGTAAGGATTTTGATACATGGGTAATTTTGATATTAGGGTCAAGCGCTTTATTGATGTATTTATAAACGCAGGTGCCTATAACAAGGTTCTGTTAGGCCTTAAAAATACTATTATAATAGCTGTATTGGGTCTTGTTATCGGTATACTTATAGGTACTCTTATAGCCACAATCAGAGTTTTGCCGAAATACAGAAGACTGCCTCGTATTTTAAACGGCTTTTGCAGCTTCTATGTAAGCCTTTTCAGAGGAACGCCGGTAGTTGTGCAGCTTCTTGTGTTTTACTATGTGCTTTTACCTCTGTTAAACATTAAAATGACGTCGGTTGCGGTATCCGTATGTGTGTTCGGGCTTAACAGCGCGGCATATGTTTCCGAGATAATGCGAAGCGGCATACAGTCGGTCGACCCCGGCCAAATGGAGGGCGGCAGAGCCGTAGGTATGAGCTACGGAACCACGATGATGAAAATTATCATTCCGCAGGCAATAAAAAATATTCTGCCTACGCTCGGCAACGAATTTATCTCTCTTATAAAAGAGACCTCGGTAGTAAGCTTCGTCGGTGCTACCGACCTTTACGTTGCATTCAACTATATAGGCAGCAACAGCTATGAATTTATGGTGCCGTATCTTGTTATGGCAATCATTTATATTTTGATGGTGCTGATAATCAGCTTCTTCATTAAGATTATGGAAAGGAGCCTGAAGAAGAGTGATAGAAGTCATTGATCTTTGCAAAAGCTTCGGCGACCTCTCCGTGCTAAAGGGTATTAACCTTAAAATAGAGCAGGGCGAAAAGGTAGTTATAATAGGGCCGTCGGGTTCCGGTAAAAGCACGCTGCTTCGTTGCCTTAACTGTATGGAGGATCCTACGTCCGGCAAGGTGCTTTATCACGGAGTAGACCTTACGGATATGAAAGTCAATATTAACAGGCAGCGCGAAAAGATAGGAATGGTCTTTCAGCACTTTAATCTCTTTAACAACAAAACCGTTATAGAGAATATAATGCTGTCACCCGTGCTTTGTGAGAAACGCAGAATGAGAAAGCTTCGCCGCCAAAGGGCACTCGGCAAAGCCGATACCAAAGAACCCGTCAAGACCACTAAGCAGATAAAAGAGGAAGCGCATAAAAATGCTCTTGAGCTTCTCGACAGAATAGGACTTGCCGATAAGGCCGATGTATATCCGTCTCAGCTTTCCGGCGGTCAAAAGCAGCGTGTTGCAATAGTGCGCGCGCTTGCCATGAATCCCGATGTCATTCTTTTTGATGAGCCTACAAGTGCCCTTGACCCGGAGATGGTAGGCGAGGTGCTTGAGGTTATGAGAGAACTTGCCAAGGAGGGTATGACAATGGTTGTTGTTACCCACGAAATGGGCTTTGCACGCGAGGTCGGCGACAGAGTTTTGTTTATGGACGATGGAAAGATTCTCGAAGAAAATGCTCCTGAGGAGCTTTTCACGAATCCGCAAAATCCGAGGCTGCAGGAATTTCTTTCAAAAGTTTTATAAAAAGTGTTGACAAATCAAATCTTTGGTATTATTATACTTTAAACCGCTAAAATATTGAGGTAATAATCAATGCGTAATCTTGTCTTTACAGCTTCATACTATTACTTTTACTTTATCAACTTTTTTGGTAGGGTTAGTATGAATTTTGCTGCAAAACAGATAGCGTGCTGAGATTTAAAGTGTTTTGGTAAATGCGTCCCGCAGTGAAATTCGCTGCGGGACTTTTTATTTTTCAGAGTAAGGAGCAAAACAATGGTAGTAATTTTAAAAGACGGTGCAGACAGTAAAAAAGTAAAAAATCTTACCGACTGGCTCGAAAATCAGAAGATTTCGGTTCATAAGGTTATAGGCGAGTACCAGACGATTTTAGGCCTTATCGGTGATACGAGCAAAATCGATATTGACCTTATTCAGGGTCTTGACATAGTTGAAAAGGTAAAAAGAATTTCCGAGCCGTATAAAAACGCCAACAGAAAATTTCATCCGGACGACACGATTATTGATGTCGGCGGACATAAAATAGGCGGCGGAAATTTCCAGTATTTTGCAGGTCCTTGCTCGGTTGAGAGCCGCGAGCAGATAATCTCGATAGCAAAAGACGTCAAAAAGGCCGGTGCCAATATTTTAAGGGGCGGCGCCTTCAAACCGCGCACTTCGCCCTATGCTTTCCAGGGAATGCGCGCCGAGGGACTTGAGCTTTTGCTTGAGGCGAAAAAAGAAACAGGTATGCCGATAGTTACCGAAATTATGGACGCGTCTCACATTGATTTGTTTGAGAATGTGGACATAATTCAGGTCGGAGCAAGGAATATGCAGAATTTTGAGCTTTTAAAGGAGCTCGGCAGAATAGACAAACCCATTTTCTTAAAGCGCGGACTTTGCGCTACGCTTCAGGAATTCCTTATGAGTGCCGAATACATTATGGCCGAGGGCAACCAAAAGGTTATACTCTGCGAGCGCGGCATAAGAACCTTTGAGACCGCCACGAGAAATACCCTCGATCTTTCGGCTGTCGCAATGCTCCACGAAATGACGCACCTCCCCGTAGTAGTTGACCCGAGCCATGCTTCGGGTATCGCAAGGCTTGTAAAGCCGATGTCCTTTGCGGCTGCCGCCTGCGGCGCAGACGGCCTTATGATAGAGGTTCACAACGACCCTGCAAAGGCTCTTTGCGACGGTCCTCAGGCTCTTCGTCCGGAGGAATTTGCAGAGGTAACGAGAGGCGTTAACGCTATAAGAGAAACGGTAAACAATCTGTAATTTTGAGAGGCGATAAAGATGAATATAGCAATAGTAGGTTTGGGACTTATCGGCGGCTCAATAGCCAAGGCAATCAAATACAATACGGACAATACCGTTTACGGCTATGATATTGACCGCGGAGTTCTGCTGAAAGCAAAGCTTTTGGGAGCCGTTGACGAGGAACTCACAAGTGACATTCTCCCGACGTGCGATATGGTGATTTTGGGTCTTTATCCTAACGATACGCTTGAATTTGTACGCACTCATGCGGATAAGATAAAAAAAGGTGCCATTGTTATGGACTCCTGCGGCGTAAAGCGCGTTGTCTGCGAGCCGCTCTGGAAGGTAGCCTCCGAAAACGGCTTTACGTTTATCGGAGCGCACCCAATGGCAGGACTTCACTTCTCGGGCTTTGAATATTCCGATGTCGGTATGTTCTCCGAGGCTTCCATGATAATTATCCCATCAAAGGATGTCAAAATCGAGGACTTGGAGGCCGTTAAAAGCTTATATCTAAAGCTCGGATTTACAAATATTCAAATATCGACTCCCGAGGAGCACGACAAGATAATAGCCTATACCTCTCAGCTTGCCCACGTCGTTTCAAACGCCTATGTTAAAAGCCCCGAGGCGGAAGTGCACAAGGGTTTTTCGGCAGGCAGCTACAAGGATTTAACGCGTGTCGCAAAGCTCAATGAGACTATGTGGACAGAGCTTTTCCTTGAAAATGAGGATAATCTCATAAACGAGGTGGACGGCATTATAGCAAATCTGCAAAAGTATTCAAAGGCTCTCAAGGAGCACGACGCTGTCACGCTGAAGGCTCTTCTCAAGGAGGGCCGCGAGCGCAAAGAAAAGATAGACGGTATGTATAAAAACTAAAATCGTCGATTCGGAGGCATTATGAAAACAGTTGAAGTAGACGCTGCCGTGCGTTATAATATTGTAATTGACAAGGGCATTTTGCCGAAAAGCGGCGATATGATAAAAGAGGTCACTTCCGCCGAAAGGGTGGCTGTGATAACCGACGATACCGTAGATAAGCTTTATTCGGATGTCGTTATGAAGTCGCTCTCCGACGCAGGCTTTGAAACATTTAAATTTGTATTTCCGCATGGGGAAAAATCAAAAAACATATCAACTTTTTCTTCAATACTTGAATTTTTAGCCGAGAGCGGACTTACAAGAACCGACGCCTTGGTGGCGCTCGGCGGCGGAGTTGTCGGCGACGTCGCGGGATTTGCCGCCGCAAGCTATCTGCGAGGCATAGATTTTATACAGATACCGACTACGCTTTTGGCGTGCGTTGACTCGTCCGTGGGCGGAAAAACCGCAATAGACCTAAAGGCAGGTAAAAACCTTGCCGGCGCGTTTTATCAGCCGAAGCTTGTTATAGCCGACTTCGAAACGCTCTCCACTCTTACCGACGGGATTTTTGCCGACGGAATGGCAGAGGTCATTAAGTACGGAGTGATTTTTGACAAAGCGTTTTTTGAGTTTCTGCGCGATAACGAGGCAAAAGACAATCTCGAATATGTAATAACTCGCTGTGTGGAGTTAAAGCGCGACATTGTAAATGCCGACGAAAAGGAAAAAGGCGTCAGAGCACTTCTGAATTTCGGCCATACCGTAGGTCACGCCATAGAAAAATGCAGCGGATATAAAATTCCACACGGAAGTGCGGTTGCCGTCGGAATGGTAATAATATCGAGGGCGGCATATAAATGCTCCTTCTGTGACGAAAATTACGCCGATATTATAGCGTCGCTCAATAAAAAATATTCTTTGCCCGTCAGCACCGATTTTTCCGCAAGCGAGCTTTCGTCCGCGGCTATGGCGGATAAAAAACGGTCTGGCGACAAAATAAAACTGATAATTCCCGAATCTCTCGGTAACTGTGTTATAAAAAGTGTACCGACTTCGGAGCTTGAAAAAATAATCGGTGAGGGACTCTGTTAATGAATATAAGGCTGAAACCGTGCCGCTTTTGCGGTGAAGTCACGGCAATATCCTCAAAATCTGACGCTCACAGGCTTTTAATTGCCTCGGCGCTCAGCGACAGACCGACTTTTATAAGGTGCAACGCGCGTTCTGCCGATATAACGGCAACGGTGAATTGCCTTAATTCGCTCGGGGCGGATATAAAATTTGTTGATGGCGGCATTTCGGTTAAACCCATCAAAGAAAAAAGAAAAAGTGCCGTACTCGATTGTAATGAGAGCGGCTCAACCATCAGATTTTTACTTCCCGTTGCCGCATCACTCGGTACAAACACCGAGTTTACCGGTGGGGGCAGACTTCCGGAACGTCCGTTGTCTCCGCTGCGTGAACAAATGGAGGCTCACGGTGTCGTCTTTTCACCGATAAATGTATTCCCGGTTAAAATAAACGGCAAAATGATATCGGGCGAATTTACGATTAAGGGAAATATAAGCTCGCAGTTTATTACGGGGCTTTTGTTTGCACTGCCGCTTTTAAACGGCAACAGCATTATTAACGTTATACCGCCCGTCGAATCAAGGCCGTATATAGATATGACGCTTAATACGTTGAAAAAATTCGGTATAACCGTCACGGAAAAAAGTAATTCCTTCTTTATACCCGGAGGGCAGAAATATGCTTCGCCGGGTACTGTCGAATCTGAGGGCGATTGGTCAAATTCGGCATTCTTTCTGACGGCAGGTGCCGTTTCGGGCAGAGTCACCGTAACTGGGCTTGACGTCTCGTCCGTTCAGGGCGATAAACAAATACTTACGATTCTCAAAGAAATGGGAGCCGAAATAACCGTGGAGCAAGGCAGTATAACCGTTAAAAAGGGTGATTTGCACGGCATAAATATCGATGCGCGAAATATTCCCGACCTTGTTCCTATAATTTCCGTGGCAGCAGCCGCGGCAAATGACGGCAAAACCGTTATAACGGGTGCCGAGAGGCTTAAAATAAAGGAGTCCGACAGACTCACGGCAGTTTACGAAAGTCTTAAAGCTCTCGGGGTCGATATATCGAAAACCGATGACGGACTTGTGATAAACAAAACCGGTATTGTCGGCGGCGGTGCTGTCAGCGGCTATAACGACCACCGTATGGTTATGGCTCTCTCTGTTTTGTCCGCTGTTTCAAGCGGCGATATTATTTTGCGTGGGGCAGAAGCGGTAAATAAATCTTACCCGAATTTCTTTGAAGCTTTTTCTTCGCTCGGAGGTAATTACAATGTCATCAATTCTTAGAGGAAACAAGATAAATGTCTCGGTTTTCGGTCAGTCGCACTCCGAAGCGATAGGTTGTGTTATTGACGGACTGCCGGCAGGCGTAAAGCTCGACACCTTGTCAATAGAAAAATTTATGGAGAGAAGAGCACCGGGTCGCAATAAATATTCGACAACGCGCCGCGAGGCGGACAAGCCTGTAATATTGTCGGGACTTGTTGATAATACTACGTGCGGCGCGCCCCTTGCGATGATAATTGAGAATACAAATACGCGTTCGGGCGACTATGGAAATATACGAACCCTTCCGCGTCCGGGTCATTCCGACTATGCTGCAGCTGTAAAGTACAACAGCTTTAATGACATTGCGGGCGGCGGACACTTCTCGGGCAGGCTGACTGCGCCGCTTTGCTTTGCAGGAAGCGTTTGTATGCAGATTTTAAAACTAAAGGGCATAGATATTAAGGCTCATATTGCGGCAATAGGCGGCATTGAGGATGAAAAATTTGACCCCGTCAGCATAACAGACGAAAATATCGCGGAAAAAGAATTTCCCGTAATAAATGATGCTGCCGGAGATAAAATGAAGGCAGAAATTGAAAAGGCGAGACTTGACGCAGATTCTGTCGGCGGAATTATAGAGTGTGCCGTAACGGGTGTAAAAGCAGGTTTCGGCGAGCCCATGTTTGAAGGCATTGAAAATCGCCTTGCCGCCGCCGTTTTCGGAATACCTGCCGTAAAGGGTATAGAATTCGGCAGGGGCTTTTCGTCGGCGCTGCTGCGCGGAAGCGAAAATAACGATGAATTTATTGTATCGGACGGTACAGTGCGAACCGAAACTAATAATCACGGCGGAATTCTCGGCGGTATAACAAGCGGTATGCCCATAGTTTTCCGCGTGGCAATAAAGCCGACTCCGTCCATAGGTAAGCCTCAACGGAGCGTAAACCTTGAAACTATGGAGGAAGAGGAGCTTTTGATAAAGGGCAGGCACGACCCTTGTATAGTGCCGCGCGCCGTACCGGCAGTCGAAGCGGTAACGGCTGTGACAATGCTTGATATAGTTCTTTAAAAAATCCGAAAGGGCAATGGCAATGGATAAGGATATTAATGAATTACGAAATGAGATAAACAGTATCGACCGCGAATTTGTGGAGCTTTTTATAAAGCGTATGGGAGTTTCGCTGTCGGTAGCCGAGTATAAGAAAAAAACCGGTATGCCGGTGCTTGACCGTTCTCGTGAGCGGGAGCTTTTAAACCGTGTAGCAAAAATGTCGGGCGACGAGATGAAAACATACACAAGGCTTCTTTATTCCACCGTGTTAAATCTCTCCCGTTCGTATCAGCACAGCTTCCTTGACAATACGTCCGTTTTAACCGAAAAAATACTGTCGGCGTCCGCAAATACCGCCGATGTTTTCCCGTCTGAAGCCGTTGTCGCGTGTCAGGGCGTAGAGGGTGCATATTCGAGCCTTGCCTGCGAAAAGCTGTTCCGTTATCCCGATATAATGTTTTTTGACAGCTTTGACGGCGTCTTTTCAGCCGTCCAAAACGGGCTTTGCCGCTACGGCATATTGCCTATCGAAAACAGCACGGCAGGCTCCGTAAATAAGGTTTACGACCTTATGAGTAAAAATAAATTTTATATAGTACGCAGTATACGCCTCAAGGTTGACCACTCGCTGCTTGCAAAAAAAGGGACGTCGCTTACCGATGTAAAAGAGATTTTTTCTCACGAGCAGGCAATCAATCAGTGCTCGGAGTTTTTAAATTCTCTAAGCGGAGTTAAGGTCACCGTTTGTGCCAATACCGCAATGGCTGCCAAAATGGTCGCAGAGAGCAATCGCCGTGATGTTGCGGCTATATCTTCGGCTAACTGTGCAGGGCTGTACGGGCTTTGCCAGCTGTCCTCGGATATACAGGATACGGGCAATAATTACACACGTTTTATATGTATCTGTAAAGACCTTGAAGTCTATCCCGGTGCCGATAAAACGAGCCTTATGATGACCCTGCCGCATGAGCCGGGTGCGCTTTACAATATACTTGCGAGATTTTTTGCGTATGATATAAACCTTTTAAAGCTTGAAAGCCGACCCTTAAAGGACAGGGATTTTGAATTTATGTTTTACTTTGACATAGAGTCGCCCGTTCACTCAGACGGCTTTTCTCGCGTTATTACCGAGCTGTCGGGAAGTATCGACGATTTTACGTATCTCGGCAGCTATTCCGAAGTGCTGTGATTAAATCCCGTGGGGGAAGTTATTAAGAAAACTAAATAATCTGTTTACAAAATGTTAATCAAAAGTACTTTTTGCCGAAACATTTTGTGTTTATACTAAAGACATCAAATCAAGAGAACGACATAAGCTGTTGATTTGATAAAAAGATTGCCAGATCTTTTTAGACTTTTTCATTACTTTCTCCCCCTTCTTAAAAGCAAAAAACAAACCGTCCGATCTCCCAACGGACGGTTTGTTTTTTTTATCTGTTTTTTTATAAAAGCTTATTTAACACTTCCGCAAGCTCCGAAACGTTTTGGTAACGCTTTGACATCTGCGCCATGATACATTTGTTAATTACTTTGCCGAGCTTACCTTTCGGTGTGTCAATCGTTGGGTGTACTCCGAGAAGCAGCTCGTTTAAAAGAACTCCCACGGCGTAAATATCGGTAACGGGACCCGATTGGTAAATTCCGAATTGCTCCGGTGCCGCATATCCGGCAGTACCTAAATTTTTGGTGTCCGAGTACTTGCTGTCGTCTGTAAGTCTTGCTATACCGAAGTCTATGATAACCGCTTCGCCCTGCTCGGTTATTATTATGTTTGATGGCTTTATGTCGCGGTGTATTATGCCGAGGGAGTGTATAAACACAAGCCCGTTGCAAATATCGAGTGCGTATTTTACGGCAAGCTCCCGTTTGAGCGTTCCGCCGTTCGCTTCCACGATATGTCTAAGCGTTGCGCCGCTTATGTATTCCTCAAGTACGGTTACGTCCTCGTCGTTTGAGCACACTTCGTATATCGTTGCGGTATTTTTATTGAGTTGTCCTCTGAGACGTCGCAGAACGTGATCGTTGCGGTTTTTTTGACTTATCTTAACAATTTGCTTTGCCGAATCATTTTTTTGATACAGATAAACACTCGACTGCACAGAATCCTTAAGTGTGCTTTTTAACGTGTATTCTGTTTTTAGGCATTCGTCTATATAATTGCTTAATTCGCTCACGTTAAATAACTCCGTTTCGGTATCAGTAATTATAGTCGATGTTAACTCCGTGTCGCGTAAAATCGTCAATATCCGATTGTGACATCGGATTGCCTTCCTGCAGATGTATGGCTCTGAGATTAGGCGGACGATATGATTTTTCCGTCATTCCCGCCCACACCGTTGCCCGTGCCGGAACATACAGCTCCTCGATATACGTGTTAAGGTTGAATTGTTTTATGATGTTGTAATAATATCCCTCCGGAATATCCGGCAGGCGGTATGCTTTATCATTCTTGGTTTGCGGATAATATGCAACAGAAACAGCCTTCGGATTGGCGGTTGTGCTTTCCTGTCGGGAGAAAAGCACGTCTCCGTCTGTCCAGTATCTTGTTTCAAACGGCTTTCCGCCTTCCGCGATAACCTTTTTTAAATGGGTATTCGACGGCAAAATATTGAAGTCAAAGTAATGCGACGGGGTAGCGTTTATGCGAAGCTCCTCAAGATAAAAGCAGTCATTTATAAAAACATACCACGTCTCGTAAGGAACGGTAAAGGACTTGTCTTTTTTTGCATATGGATAAAAGTATAAGCCGTCTAAATCAGAGGAATACAATACTCCGTCCTTTGACGTCATATAAGCATATCTGCGGCCGTAGGTTTCGGCTTTTGACGGCTTAGATGTAGTTTCGATTGCCGCAAGCTTCGGGGTTCCTTCAAAAAGATAACACCAGGAATCACTATAGGAGTACAATGAATAGTCGGCTAAATAACGTCCGTATGACAATTCATACGGAAATGTGATTTTTGTAAGATTCGGCAGATTGTAAAAAACGGCCGGAGCGCAATTCGAAGAAGCCGGTAAATAGAATTGACGCTTGGAGAGGTCGTCGGCACCCTCAAATGTTATAGTCCGTATTACATCGTTGTTTTTAAACGCACCGCCTGCGATATATGTTACCGGAATGTCATGTATGAATGCGGGCACAAGCACATTTGCGCTGTGTCCCTCGTAGCCGACTATTTTAATGTATGAGCCGTTTGCTGTGGCTATCGTCTCGTATTTCAGCCCCTCCGATGACGGCGGAGAATTATCTGTAATGTTCTCTTCGGTTTTGCTGCTCCCCGTATTGCTTCCGACGGTTCCCGAACCCGTATTTCCGGCCGAATAAACGGAGCCCTCGGCTTTGTCCTGTGCCGCTTCGCCTTGGCTGCCGTTTTCGGCGTATGTATTGTCGGTGCCTTCGGCGTCGTCTTTGTTATGCATAAAACTGCCGAAAAGCTTTCCGAAAAAGCCTTTTTCCTCTTGCGGTACTTCAACATATTCGTAAACATTGTCGCCGTTTTCATCGGTGACGGCTTCCCCGTTTTCGTCGGTAACGAGAACCGCCATGGTTTCGGGCTCACCTAAAGCTGCGGTGCGTATTTGTTTTCTTGTGAGTCCGGCAAGAATACCGCACAGCAGAAAGGTGCATGCAAGAATCACCGCCGCAAATATTTTTCGCCGCGCTTTTTTGTTGACGAGCGGTAAAGCATTTTCCGCTTTAGGCTTGCTTATATGCTTTCTAGTATGCTTGTGTGTCGGCTTTTCATCGTGATTGCCGTTTTTTGCGCCGCAGCTTTCCGGTGATGCCTCTGTGCCGAGTGCCGAGAAACAGTTCAGGCAGAAATTAGCCTCATCAGGCATTTCTTTCTGACAAAACGGACATCTTTTTGCCATTTTTTCCCCGTCCTTTAAAAAATGTTATTTTAAATCTTCTTCTCCCAATGATAGAAGCTTGTCCGAAACCTCGTATATGCTGAGTTTTCGGTTGATGCCGTGGATTATAATACTGTCGCGCTTTATCCGTGGGTAAAGCTGTGATCTTCCGCAAAATTTAAGGGCAGTTTGACACTCGTCAAGCGAAAGACCGAGTGCCAAGGCAAGACGAATTATCTTATCGCGCGACGGAATTTTTCTGCCGTTAATCACATCGTAAAAATACACGTAGCTGAAGTCCGATTTGTTGATAATATCGGTTTTTATCATTCCCGATTTATTTATCAGTTCTTTCCAAAAATTACTTAAATCGATATTGATGAAAGAGTCTGAATTGCTTTGAATATAGTTTTCTATCGGAATCTTACTGTCGTTTAATTCCTCCATAAGGTCATTTGTGTTTTTTTCTGAGGCTTTTACCCCGGACGCCGTCATTTGAAATACCCCTTTCGTGCTGTTTTGCCGCAATAAAAATACTTTTTTAAATACAAAAGTATTTTAAAAAAGTATACAAACCGCAACAAATTGTCTATATATAAGATACTCAAAAAACGGCGGTTTGTCAATAGAAACGGCGATTTATCGCGCTTTTTGGCAGGAATACAAGTCGGATGCTGCAAAAAGAAATTTTGATTTTGTACTCAAACGGAGAATAGCTTTTGCACAAAACCCCGTGTACAATTTTAAATTGTGTTTTTTATTGCATAAAAACGGTTTTTGATACAATTTTTATGTTTGCAAGACGCACTTTTATTATATGGAAACAAAAGGGGTATTTTTTTTGATTAACATTGCGATTTGTGACAGTAATGATTTACATCGAGAGCATATTGCCGCGCTTGCGGATATAATTTTAAGCAAATGCTCGGTAGAGCATAAGATATTTTCATTTGCGAACGGAAAAGAGATGTCGGATTTTGTTTTTACAAGGGGCAACGTCTGCGATATAGTTTTTCTCGGTATAGACTCCGACAGTGAAAACAGACTTGAGCTCTCTTTGAGGCTTACCGACGCTTTTCCCGATGCTCAGGTGATATTAGTTTCCGAATATGCGGAAAATGCGCGGAATATTTGTGCCGTGAAGTATGCTGATTTTCTTGTGGAACCGATAAATGCCGATAATTTGCAGCTTGTTCTCATACGTGCTTTGCAAAATGTCATTAAGGCGCAGCCCGCATACATCACGTTGAGTTATGACAATGCCGTTACGGTGCTGAATACAAATGAAATCAAATACTGCGAAAGCAACGGGCGAAAACTGATTTTTCACACTCTTTCCGGAACATATACGGCATATATTAAAATAAGCGAAGCGACCGATAAATTGCCGCCGAATTTCGTTCGACTGCACAAGAGTTTCATTGTCAATTTTGATTATATTGCCGCGATATATCCGTATGCCGCAAGACTTCGTGACGGAACCGAAATTTCGATTCCTCAAAAAAAGTATAAGACCGTTAAGGAAATGTTTATGTCATATGCCGATGCCGGATAAGCTGTTCAGCCGCCGCTGTAAAAAATTCTGCACATATTTTTTCTTTTTGTTTGCCAAATCGTTTTTCTGTGGTATACTACTGTTGTTTCCGCGTGGGCGCGAGGGTCATCGCTTCCGCTTGGTTTAAAGCTATAAAAAAGAAGGCGAAAAGCGGCATATGAAAGAAAATAAAAAAGAACTGATAAAGCTGATTTCAAAAATAGCGGTGGCGTTGGCCGTGTTTGTTTTTGTGCTTATAAACTATAAAGAGCTTGTAAATATAGATGTACGTGAAATTGTTTCGGCGGCTCCGTCGCTTTTGCCGGCCGTATTGTCGGTTCTTGCGATATATTGTGTAAAGGGGCTTGTGCTTGTTATTCCGGCGTCACTCGTCTATATTTCGGTCGGTATGGCATTTTCACCTTTGACGGCGGTGCTTGTGAATATCGCCGGAATACTTGTTGAATTTACGGCGTCATACCTCTTCGGGCTTTTCCTCGGCGGCGATTATATAAATAAGATGATGCAAAAGCAAAAGTACGGTAAAAAGATACTTGAAATGCAGGAAAATAAAAAGGACGCGTCCGTTTTCCTTATGCGCTTTATAACCGTGTTTCCGCTTGATTTTGTAAGCCTGTTCCTCGGCAGCAGTAAGTATAATTTCGGAAAGTACATTTTGTTTTCGTTTCTGGGGCTTGCTCCGAGAGTAATATTGTTTACGATTCTCGGTGACAAAATATATGATTATATCCCGATGAAGCTCATAATGACCATATGCCTTTTTGCTATTCCTGTTGCGGTTATAGCGATAATAATTAAAGCCGCGGTTGACAAAAAGCGCAAAAAGAACGAAAGTAACGAAAATACGGCCGATAAAGCCGAGATGAAATGATATGATTTGACAAATTGCGCTTGCGGAAGTATAATATCCGATATATTTAAAAAGCGTTGATGAGAAACAGTAGATAGTATATGTCGCTTCAGAGAGCGGGCGGTCGGTGAAAGCCCTGCGGCGTTATTATCGAACCCGTCTTTGAGCTCCGCGCAGAACGCGGCGGGCGTCCCGTTACAGACAAATGAGAGCGGATTTTCCGAATACAGGTGGTACCGCAGGCTATTTTGTTAGTTTGTCCTGAATGAAGCTATGGCTTCGTTCGGGATTTATTTTTTGTTGAACCGGAGGATTATGTATGAAACTTGATAAGCTCGTAGGCGAGAGATTCAAAGAAAAGCCGTCCGACTGCGTTATTGACAGCCACGCGCTGATGCTGCGCGGCGGATATATGAAGGGCGTCGCTAACGGTATTTATTCGCAGTATACACCGCTTAACCGTATATGCCGTAAAATCGAGGATATACTTCGCGACGAGATGGATAAGGTAGGCGGCCAGGAGGTTAAATTCCCGGTAGTGCTCCCCGCAAGTCTTTGGGACGAATCGGGCAGATATGAGAGCGTCGGCAGCGAGCTTATGCGCTTTACCGACCGTAATAACGCTCGTCTTGTCCTCGGTATGACTCATGAGGAGGCGTCGGTGCAGCTTGTTCGCGAGTATGCAAATTCATATACAAAATACCCGTTTATGATATATCAGATTCAGACGAAGTTCCGCGACGAGGCAAGACCGCGCGCAGGGCTTATCCGTGTTCGTGAATTTACCATGAAGGACGCATATTCCTTCCATACTTCGCAGGAGGATCTTGAGGAGTACTACGCTGAGGTCTATGAAGCATATAACCGCATTTTTGCACGTGCCGGCTTGCCGGAGGTAGTTGCCGTAAAGTCGGATTCCGGTATGATGGGCGGCAGCGTTTCGCATGAATATATGCTCTTAACTCCGGTAGGTGAGGATACAATAGCATACTGCTCCGATTGTGATTACAGAGCGAACATGGAGGCAGCGGCGAGCATTACGGAAAACAAAAAGGACGGTGACGACGAGGAGCTGAAGCTTGTCGAAACACCGAATATCCATACAATAGAGGATATTTGCACCTTCCTCGGCACACCGCTTGAAAAGTCATGTAAGGCCGTTGTGTACCAGCAGAATTCGGATGACAAATTTGTTGTCGTATTTATAAGAGGCGATCTCGACGTAAACGAAACCAAGCTTACTAATTATCTTTGCGAAAATATCCACCCCGGAGTTATTACGGAGGAGTGCGGTCTTAAAGCCGGATTTATCGGTCCGTGTAATTTAAGCGGCGACTTCAGAGTTGTTTATGACAGCTCGCTTAAGGGCACAAACAACCTCTCGTGCGGCGCAAATAAAGAGGGCTATCACTATACAGGCCTTTGTATGGAGCGCGACGTTCCAGATGCCGAATATGTTGATGTAGCCAAAATAACCGCCGGCGGTATATGCCCGAATTGCGGCAAGCATACCATAAAAATTTCACGCGGCATCGAGGTAGGAAACATATTCCAGCTCGGAACAAAATATACAAAGAGTATGAATATGACATACCTCGATAAGGACGGCAACGCGCAGTACCCCATAATGGGCTGCTACGGTATAGGCGTCGGCAGACTTGCTGCGTCGGTATGTGAAGCTCACCATGATGAATACGGTCCTATTTGGCCTATGTCAATAGCACCGTGGCAGGTTCATCTTTGCTGCCTTCGCTCCGACGATGAAAACGCCAAGAGCTTTGCCGACTCCCTTTACAAGGATTTGCAGAATGACGGAGTTGAGGTCATATATGACGACAGAAACGTGCGTCCGGGCGTAATGTTCTCCGATGCCGACTTGCTCGGTGTTCCCGTAAGAGTAATAGTGAGCCCCAGAAATATGGCTGAAAATGTCTGCGAGGTTGTTACAAGAGACAAATCCGTCAGCAAGAAGGTTCCGGTTTCCGAGGTTAAGGAAACGGTTGAGCAGATGGTTCGCGATATGCTCAAAAAATATATTGTCACCCAAGACTGATTTTTTGGTTGACAATCAAAACGGTTAATGTTATACTCCTTTAAGTTTCAGCTTAAAGGAGTATTTTTATGGCAGAAAAGGAAATTAAAGCAAAAAGAAACAACAGGCAAAAAACGCTTGATATGGTATACATAGCGATATTTGCCGTAATAATTGCCGTTTGTTCGTGGATCTCGGTGCCCATGGTAGTGCCGTTTACGCTTCAGACCTTCGGTGTTTTCTGCGCCGTCGGCTTGCTCGGCGGTAAAAGGGGAACCTTGTCCGTTCTCATATATGTATTACTCGGAGCTGTCGGAGTTCCGGTATTCGCGGGATTTTCAAGCGGCATAGGCACGCTGTTCGGTGTGACCGGCGGATATATAATGGGATTTATATTCACCGCACTTATCTATTGGCTCATAACGGCGATTTTCGGGAAAAAGCTTTGGGCGATAATCCTCGGAATGGTTCTCGGACTTTTGGCTTGCTATGCCTTCGGTACGATTTGGTTTATGGTCGTTTATGCGCAAAAAGCGGCACCGATAGGACTTGCGGCCGCCCTTATGAAATGTGTTGTTCCGTTTTTGATACCGGATGCGCTTAAAATCGCCATCGCCGTAGTTATAACAAAGACGGTGCCGAAATATGTCAAAATTTTTGATTAGACCGCATCACCTTTTGTGTATGCGCTATTTTCAAGGCTGCGGCTATTCGGAGGATTTCACCGAAAATATGCGGTATGTAATATCAAATCTGAAAAACGGCAGCGAGGTCATTTTGACTCGCGGCTGTGATGACATCTGCCGCAAATGCCCCAATAATAGAAAAAATATGTGCTGCGACGGTGAAAAGGTTAAAAGCTACGACAGTGCTGTAATAAGCTCGTGCAATTTTGATTTTGACAAGGTGTATGAGTACGGCTGTCTTTATTCGCTTGTCGAAAATAATATCATAAAAAAAGATATGCTCCGCTTTGTATGCGGCGACTGCCAATGGTTTTATATATGCGGCATAGCACGGGTGTGACAAAAACTTCGATTGAACATTAAAAAGCTGCTGTAAAGGCTTATTCTTTACAGCAGCTTTTTGCGTTTTGCACGGCGGTATTGTTATTTCTTAACGGTAAAGTACATAGGACTTGTAAATCCTATCATATACCTTTGACCGTTTATCTTTCCCCAAAGCTCGGCTATGTACCAGCCGGGCTCACAGTTTAAGGTAAAGGACAGAGCGTCGCCGCCGTATTTTGACTCGAACACGGTCTGGCGTCCGTTTCTTATTAACCTTACCGATTCCAAGGTGATGTTGAATTTCTCCCAATGCTCTTTTCGTGTATTCGGAAAAACTTCTATTTTAATTTTTGCTTTGCCCTCCTCCAAAACATCGCCTACATTATATTCAGCATCGCTTCGCTGTGCCGTAAGTGTTATCAAAGGACCCATGGTAATTGACGTTCTTCCGTTTTGTACGGCTTTTTTTATTTCAGCACCGGTGAGCGTTTCGCTTTCGGTGCCTATGTAAGTGCAGCCGTATGGCTCCGTTTCGTCGGATTTCTTGTGCCAGTCCTTGCCGTAGGTTGCGGCGAGGTGATACCCCTTGTCAAGAAGACCCGTCCAAAGCGAAAAGGCGCGCTCGTTTGCCGATTTTGACGGCGGAAACGGCTTTGACCATACCTCGATATAGTCCACATTTTCCCATTTTTTTACGTGATAGTCCCAAAAGCAGCCGGTGCACATCGGGCTTCCGAGCTCATACGGATGTGCTATGCCTACCATACCGCCGCGCTTTTTGACCTCGGCGATTTTTTCGTCTATGTTGTCGGGAACGGCGTCGCGCCAATCCACAAATTCCTTGCAGTCGGTGACAAGCATATGGCCGAAAAAGGTAGTCCATTCTATTCCCTTCAGAACGGAAACGTATTTCTTTTCTCTTTCCTCGGTAATTTCGTCCCAGCCCGAAACGGTGTTGTGGTCTGTAAGGGCTATACCCGAGAGCCCGTATTCCTTGGCTGTTTGCATAAGCGACTCCACGGTGAATTTGCCGTCGCTGTGCAGGGTGTGACAGTGCATTTCGCACGGGAACCATTTAAGCATTGCTTTTCACCTCGCCGAAAACTTTTATATTAAACGTACATTCGTCGGTAACAAGCGCGTGTACGTTTATTGTTATTCTGTAAAGGCCGCTCGGAAGCCTCGTTTTTATAAATCCGCGTGAGCTTTCCGTTTCCGAAATAATGTGCGTTTGGCGGCTGTCCTGCCTGTGAGCGCAGCCGATATAGCCGTCCGGGCTGTCAAGCGATACCGTGAGCAGATTTTTAACCGGCAGGTATTCGTACCAAGGCTTATATCCCTTTCTGTACGGCTCCGGAGCATATTTTTCAAATCCGTCGTCTATGTATTTGTGCGCCTTTTCTTCATCGTCGAGGTTTTTCGGCGAATACGAAAATTCAATTTTCATTTTTTCAAGCTCCTCCGCAACATAAAATTGCAGCGGAACGTTGGTTTTTGTGTCATTGGGTGTCAGCGTTTTCGTCTCTTCAAATATCAGACTCATCTTTTCCCTCCGTATTGGTGTTAATGACCTTTTCGGCAAGAGCCTCGGTCAAAAAGTCAAATATGATTATGCCGAACGGTTTATCGGGCAGAGAATATTCCGAAAACATTTTGTTTATATATTCGGCATTTTCTCTCGGGTTGCCTCTTGTGCTCAAAAAGTTTAACGCCATAATATTTTTGTGCGGTCGGTAATCGCCGAGCATGGTTGTGACGGCAGACTGCCATTTTTCCTCTTTTTTAAGGGCGTATCGGTCCTGTATTATCGCCTTTTCGTTTTTTTCGTTTCCGAACCAACACGGCAGCGGCAGGGGACTGTCCGTCCCTTTCTGATCCTCCCAATACGAAAAATCAAGCCCGTTGTCAACAGAGGAGAGGTCGTTTGTGCCGAGCATACAACGCCTCATAAGCACTATTTTGCCGCGAACCGCTCCGAGCTTCGGTATCTTGTTTTCCGTGTACCAAAGGTCTTTTTGCGAATCTATGTATCTGCTTCTGAAGCTTTTGTAAAAATCTTTTACGTTAACGCCGGAATCCATTTTTATGCTCACGATAACGGTTTCGGTCGGGTTTTCCTTCAAAAACTCGGCTGTGTCGCAAAGTATGTCGTCAAAAAGCAGCGTTCCGCTTGACAGCTCTTTTTCTTTGCGGCATCTTATAAAAAAATGTACCGCTTTGAATTTGTTATGACTCAATATAAGCCGTATATCGAGGAATCTCGCTCCGGACAACAGCTGATTTTTTACGGACATATCCTGGCAGCAAAATATCCGAGGTGTCGGAGCGGTTGTGAATCTTGCCGCGCTGTCGTGAGTTCCGGGAATACTTATCATTGACAGCGGTGTTTCGTCGGGAATGTTTTTCATCCATTTTTCGGTGCGCATAAAATCACCTCTTTCTATGCTATTGTATACCATAAATTGCCGGAGTGCAACTAAAGGCTTAATATAGTCATCTTCAGCATTACAGTCAACAAACATATAGACTTTTAAGCGCTTTTGTGCTATTATTTTACCTGCGAAAAAGTATGAAAAGTGGTGCTTATCGTGGCGAAAGCAAAGAAAAAGGGTTTAAAAATATTCTGTGTTGTTCTTTCGGTAATTCTTGTTTTTATAATTGCGGTTGCGGCAATGGATTTTTGGTATTATCCGAAATATAAGAAAACCGAAAAACAGCCGTTTGATATATCCTCAAAGGCGGAGACGGACGAGATAACCGTTATGAGTGCCAATGTGCGCTGCCTAAGCCCCACCGATATAGGCAAAAAGAGCTGGTGTTACCGCGCGGGTCTCATAATTGAAAACGTGGCCTCGGTTATGCCGGATGTTATAGGCTTTCAAGAGGTTACAAAGATCCATTACGCATATTTGCAAGATACGCTTAAAGGATATGACAGCGTTATAGAGTATCGAGATAATACATATCTCTCGGAGGGCTGCCCCATATTTTACAGCACCGAAAAATTCGAGCTTGAGGATAAAGGCTCATTTTGGCTTTCCGAAACGCCCGAGGTTATGAGTAAGGATTGGGGCGCAGCGTGTTACAGAGTTTGCAGCTATGTTATACTTAAAGAAAAACAGACGGGTAAAGATTTTGTTGTGTTTAACACTCACCTTGACCATATCAGCGACGAGGCGCGCATAAACGGAATTCGTGTTGTGCTTGACAAAATTGCGCAGTTCGGAGGCAAGCCGTCAATAATTATGGGTGATTTTAATGCTAAAGAGAACAGCGAAACATATAAAATGGCAACCGAAAACTTTAACGACGCCAAGTACCTTACGGATAACCCCGACAACTCCTGTACATATCAGAATTTCGGCAAGGCACTTGACAGAAGCTGTATAGACTATTTTATGGTTTCAAAGACGGGTGTTACGGCGCAGAGCTTTGAGATTGTGAAAAACACATATGACGGAGTATATCCGAGCGACCATTTCCCGATTGCCGTTACACTTACGCTTACAGACTGATACCGTATTTAATGAAAGGATAAAAAAGATGACCGGAAAAACGCTTGCAAGAGAATATCTTTGCTCCGTGGTTCGTTCGGCTCTGCTCTCGGAGCCACTGTCCGATATACCCGAGGGCACCGATAAGGTTTTCCTCGTGAAGCTCGCATATCGCAACAGCGTTCAGGTCATACTCTACCTTGCTTTTAAAGATAAGCCGGGGGCTTTGCCGCAGGAATATATGTCAAAGCTTGAGCGTTCATATAAGGCGGCGATTCTCCGTGAGAGCGCACAGCAAAACGAGCTTAATTTCATAAGAAAAGCTTTTGCCGAAAACAATATAGATTTTATGTGCCTCAAGGGAGCTCACCTCAAAGCACTTTATCCTGTGCCGGAAATGCGCTTTATGGTGGATATGGACATTCTTGTCAAAAAAGAGGACGTTTTGCGCGCGGAAAAGCTGTTGACGGAACGCGGCTTTTCTCGCGAAATGAACAACGGCAAGGATATAGTCCTTATAAATCCGCCGTTTTTAACCGTGGAGCTTCACAATATGCTCTTTATTGAGAGCGACAGTCGGCACGACTATTTTACCGACGTTTGGAAACGAGCCGTAAAATGCGGCGAGCACGAATATAAAATGACCGACAATGACCTTTATATATATGTTATGGCACATCTGGCGGAGCATTACAAGGACGGCGGAGCGTGCTTCAGACCGACTATGGATATTTTTATGCTTAACCGCCTTAAAAGCGAAGAGCTTGATTTTACGTATATAGGCGGCGAGCTTGAAAAAATCGGACTTGCGCGCTTTGCGGAAAACATAAAAAAAGTCGGCGACATTTGGTTCGGCGATGCAAAGGACGACAAAGCTCTGTTCGTAATGCAGCAGTATATAGTTTTGGGTCCGCCCATACAAAATGCCGGCGCAGTAGCCGAAAATATGGAAATCACGCGCTTTTCGGCGTTTATGCGAATGGCGTTTCCGCCGCTTAAGGTTATGGTGAAAAACTATCCCGTGCTTAAAAGACTGCCGTTTTTGCTGCCGGTTTATTGGCTCGTCAGACTCGTTAAAAAGGGCGGCAGGGCAAAGAATAAGTCAAAAGAGCTTGGGGCGTTGACGGATAAGAATAAGAAGCTGATGAATGATATTTTTAAATCCTCGGGTCTGTAATACCGAATTCGGAGAGGCGGAAAATGAAAAACAAACAAAAAGTAAGCAGCGATAAATTTACCATGATGACGCAAATGCCGGTAAATAAGCTGATATGCAAAATGGCCGTTCCTACAATAATAACAATGCTGGTGTCTGCCGTATATAATATGGCGGACACATATTTTGTCGGGAAAATAGGCACCAGTGCAACCGGTGCGGTTGGCGTCGTCTTTTCTTTTATGGCGATAATCCAGGCGTGCGGATTTTTCTTCGGCCACGGATCGGGAAACTATATGTCACGCAAGCTCGGCGAGCAAAAGACAGAAGAGGCGTCCGTAATGGCGTCAACTGGATTTTTTTCGTCGTTTGCCGTAGGAGTTATAATAGGCGTTTTGGGGCTGATATTCATTTCGCCCCTGTCAAAGCTGCTCGGTTCAACCGATACCATTTTGCCGTACACAAAGCAGTATCTTTTTTACATTCTCTGCGGAACGCCGTTTATGATGAGCTCGCTTGTGCTTAATAATCAGCTTCGCTTCCAGGGCAGCGCGGTAAACGGGATGATAGGCGTTACGGCGGGCGGAGTGCTCAATATTTTGCTTGACCCCATATTTATATTTGTGTTTAAAATGGGAGTCGGCGGAGCGGGCTGCGCCACGATGCTGAGCCAGGCAATAGGCTTTGCGATATTGCTCATAGGCTGTACCAAAAAAGGAAATATCCGCATATCGTTTAAAAACTTCCGATTAAAAAAACAGCTCTATAAAGAAATCTTCCGCGGCGGAATTCCGTCCCTTGCGAGGCAGGGTCTTGCGTCGCTTGCCATGGTGGCTATGAACCGACTTGCAGGCGGTTACGGCGATGCCGCGATAGCCGCTATGTCCATTGTTTCAAAGATAATGAATTTTTTCGGAGCCGCCGTAATAGGCTTCGGTCAAGGCTTCCAGCCCGTATGCGGCTTTAATTACGGTGCGAAGAAATACGACAGAGTAAAAAAGGCGTTTTGGTTCTCCGTCAAGGTGACCACCGTATTTATGACCGTGGTTGCCGTTTTCGGCTTTATTCTGTCACCGTATGTTATAGCTTTATTCAGACGCGATGACACCGATGTAATTGCAATCGGTTCGTTTGCATTCAGGGCACAGTGCATATCTCTTCCGCTTTCGGGATTTATAGTTACGGCGAATATGTATCTTCAGACCATAGGCAGGGCAAAGGCAGCCACCTTAACGGCTATGTCGAGGCAGTTTTTGTTTTTTGTTCCGGCGCTGTTATTGCTTGTGCACTTTTTCGGCCTTACGGGAGTCGAGATAAGTCAAGCAGCAGCAGACGTGGCTGCATTCCTGTTTTCAATGCCGATTTGTCTCAAGGTTTTAAATATAATGATGACCGAGGAAAATAAAATACAATAGCTTGTGTTGCCGAATGGCACATTGACTTTATCCGCGTAATATGTAATAATCACATATTACGGAGTCGATGACTTATGAGTGAAACCCTTCCAACCGATGCTCTGCCGAAGCTCGGAAATGATGTCTTTTATGATATACGCGTGTTATCCGCAAAAGTGAATTCCTTGGTTATAACCGCGAAAGATTCGCCCGAAAAAGCCGAAGAGCTTTACCTGTCTGTGCTTACAACGGTGTGCGTCTACGTCGAAAATTATCTTGCAAGCCACTTTTCCGGGCTGAATTCTGAATATTTTGAACGCTTCTGCTATTCTAATATCTACGGAGCGGAACACAGATTTACCTCTTTAAAAAAGCTTGCGGAATTGTCGGCGTATACATTAAATTCCGTGCCGCAAAATATGTGTGATAAAAATGCCGATATAGCTTCGGCGGCAAACAGTCTTTTTAATGTTTGCCGTGCTTCGGTAAAGGCAGCGTCTGCTCCGGTAAAATATCGAGACGGTAAAAAATACAGAGTTTTTAAGCCGTCAAAACGCGAACGACTGCTGCTTTGGAAGCTCTGCGGAGGAAACCCGGAAGATACGGCTGAAAAGGAATTAAGCATTACATATATTGCAAGAAAAAACCAATCCGCCGCGTCGCCGAAAAAATATATACGCCTTTCGGCTTGGTCGTTTTATACTTCGATTTTTTCATTGCTGCTTGTAAATTTAAGCGGAGCATTCATATTGCTTGCGGTATTCTCTTTTCTTATGAGCATTATGCTTGCCGCTTTGTATGCGGTAAAGTCGCTTTCCTCTCATCGTAAGGAGCGCAATTACCGCGAAAAAAATATACGTTAAAAAAACATATTTTTGTCTTGTCTCGGATTGCTTTATAATGCGGGGCGGGACTGTTTATATAGGACAGAAAGGATACGGAAAATGAAAAAAAGAATTATTGCGACATTAAGTGCTGTTTTGGCGGTGATATTATTACTTTTCACTTCGGCGTTTGCCTCATCTGCGGCAGATGACGGGCTTAAAAATGTTGACGGCAAATGGATTTATGTAAAAGACGGTGTAAAGGATACCTCGTTTACAAGTCTTGTGAAGTACTACAACACATGGTACTATGTCGAAAACGGTGAGCTTAACTGGAGCTTTACCGGTCTTACCGATTATTACGGCACAAAGTATTATGTGGAAAACGGCGTTCTCAATTGGGATTATACGGGACTTGCGCTCTTAGGCAGCGACGAGTGGTATTATGCCGAAAACGGAGCGGTTAAAAACGACTATACGGGGCTTACATATTTTTGCGGCAGATGGTTTTATGTCGAAAAAAGCGCCCTTAATTGGAATTATACAGGGCTCACAAATTATTACGGCACATGGTATTATGTCGAAAACAGTATCCTGAATTGGAACTTTACGGGACTTACCGATTATTACGGCACGAAGTATTATGTGGAAAACGGCGTTCTCAATTGGAATTATACGGGACTTGCGCTCTTAGGCAGCGACGAGTGGTATTATGCCGAAAACGGAGCGGTTAAAAACGACTATACGGGGCTTACATATTTTTGCGGCAGATGGTTTTATGTCGAAAAAAGCGCCCTTAACTGGAATTATACGGGGCTTACAAAATACTATGATACTTGGTACTACGTAGAAAACGGCGTTTTAAATTGGGATTTCAGCGGAGCGGTTTTATATGGCAAAACACTCTACTATGTAAACGGCGGCAGGATAACATGGGATTATAACGGTACGGCGGATTACAACGGCGTCAAATATATTTTTGTCGGGAGCATTGCTCAAACCGGAATATATAAGTCTAAGTACACCGACTATAATCTCGTTTACGCCGACGGTAAAACGGGTTGGTATGATTACGGTGACAATACATATTATATAGGAAGTGACGGCAGACCGTTGTGCGGAAACCAATATATAGACGGCAAAAGATATTTCTTTAATGCAAACGGTGCAAAGGCGTCGCTTTTCGGAGCGGATTTTTCAAAGCATCAGGGAACAATAGATTGGGCAAGTGTTAAGCAGTCGGGTGTGGAATTTGTAATTCTCAGAGCAGCGGTGCGCGGCTATGGTTCTTCGGGCAATTTGATGACGGATTCTCAAATAGCGGCAAACATTGAAGGAGCATTGTCTCAGAATATCGACGTCGGAATTTATGTGTTCAGCCAGGCTGTTACGACCGAAGAAGCTGTGGAGGAAGCGGAAAGAGCGCTTGATATAATTAAGGGTTACGATATTAAATTGCCCATATATTTCGATTCCGAGTATTCGGGAGCTCCAAACCGCACGGGCAGAGCTGACGGCCTTACAAAAGCGGAGCGTACTTCTTTGGCGATAGCTTTTTGCGAAACAGTCAGAAATGCAGGCTATAAGCCAGGCGTATATGCGAGCAAATCATTCTTCTATAATAATCTTGGTTATGCCGCTTTTCAAAGCAGAGGATACGAAATTTGGCTTGCGCATTATATTTCGTCCGTGACGGATTTCAAATATCCTTATAATATATGGCAGTATACAAGCAAGGGAAGCATAGGCGGCGTCCAAAGCGAATATGCCGACCTCGACATAGCTTACTACGATTACGCGAATGACAGCGATATGTCGGAGAGAGGAAAAAATGTTATGGTAACGGCATCGTCCGACGATTTCCTGTCGTTTGTTAACACCGAGGAAAAGATAACACGTTACATAAAAACGGGGCTTGCCTCGGATAAGGAGGAGGCGTTAAGAGCCGCTTCGTTAATAACAAATCAAAACGCTTCAAAAGCCCTTATTGACGCAATAAATAAATTGAACTGAATAAAACATAATTAAATACCGACGCGGCATAGATTTTAATGTTTTTTATCTGTGCCGCGTCATATCTTTTACTAAACAATTATTTTGGCGATTGTCAATTAACAAAAGTGAATTTCGGTTCACCTTTAAACACAAAATTCATTTTGCACCAAAACATGTGTTTTTTACGCCGGTTTTAGCTGTTTTTTGAATTTTGCACTTGCATTTATTGCATAAATGCAATATATTTATTTATGTATTTTATTTGGGAGGTTTATTATATGAAAGAAGAAAACAGAAGGTATGCCGAGGAAGCGTTCGAAATAGTCGAGCACGCTGCCAAAAAAATCGGCTCACGTCTGCCCGGCTCCGACGGCGAAAAAGAGTACGCGGCTTATATGGGAGATAAGCTCAGAAGTATCGGTATTGAGCCTGTACGTGAGGAATTTGCCGTATCTCCGAGAGCGTCGATAGGCGGCATTCCGTATGCAGGTTATCTCGGACTTATTATGAGCGCTCTTGTTTATGTGGCTCTGCATTTGAGCGCGGTTTGGTACGGTATGGCGCTTGCTTCGGTTGTATGCTGGGTTTGGCTTATTTTAAGCGTTTTTCTTTATAAGACATGGTTCGATATGTTCTTTAAGCAGGAAATATCACAGAACACTTACGGTGAGCTTTTACCGCCCGACGGAAAATACGACTACACCATAATTCTTTCGGGACACACGGATACAAGCTGGTGCTGGAGACATTCCGCTCACGCTTCAAAGTTTAAAAAGACAAAGCCTGCCCTGGGCCTTGTTGCAACCTTCGCCAAGGTTGGCTTCGGCGTTATATGCTTCCTTTTCCTCACTGCCGTTTCAATAGCCATGACCGTTATTTCAAGCGGTGTGTATTTCGGTGAGGTTTGGGCTTTAAAGATCGCCAATTCCGCCTCCTTTGCCAACTTCCTTTTTGCTATGCACTTCCTTCCCGTTGTTACGGCAATAGGCTGTATGTTTGTAGTTATGTGGGCTGATCCGAATCCGCGCAACGCTTCAAGAGGCGCTATGGATAACGCCACCGGTTGTGCTCTCAGCTTTGCCGTTACAAAATACTTCCATGATCATCCCGAAAAGATGCCGAAGAACTGCCGTATAATCGACTTCAACTGCGGCTCCGAGGAAGCGGGACTTCGCGGTTCTATCGCATTTACCCGTGAGCATAAGGGAGAGCCGATACTTGAAAACACATGGAACATCAATATCGACTCCGTTGCCGATAAAGATTTCTTTGAAGTTGTTATTAAGGATGATTGGCAGTTCTGCCGCTTTGATACCGACCTTGAAAAAATGTTTAAGGATACCTTTAACGAGCTCGGTATAGTCAGCAAGACAAACGGCTGCATACATAACCCCGTAGGCGGATGCGACAGCACTCCTATGACAAAGGCAGGTATGAAATCGGTTACCTTTGCAGCTCAGGACCCCACTCTTACCTATTATTATCACACCTGGCACGATATGCCCGAACGTTTTGAGCTCGAAACCGTCGGTGACGGCTTTGATGTTATTCTCGGAGTTATTGATAAAATAGATAAGTTCCAGCAGGCAAACGGTTTTAACGGACCTCAGAAATAATTAAGCTTTTTATGTCCCCGAAGCATTGGCTCAGCCTTGGCTTCGGGGATTATTTTTTGCCGGAGCGTTAAAACCTTTTTATTGATTTTTGACCGTAACGTGATATACTAATATATACTATTTTTTGAAAGAAGAGATTAAGATGTTAACACTCGACAAAGTCTATCACGCTTCATTTGTTTTAAAAAACATAATTCGTAAAACGGATATGATTTTGGCGCCGAACATAAATCCCGAAAGTGAAATACATCTCAAGACCGAAAATTTACAGGTTACAGGTTCGTTTAAGGTCAGAGGTGCCGCATATAAAATATCACAGCTCTCTGAAGAGGAAAAGGCACGCGGCGTAATTGCCTGCTCGGCAGGTAACCACGCGCAGGGCGTTGCTTTGGCAGCTACCAAAAACGGTATTAAATCACTTATCTGCCTGCCGGACGGTGCTCCCATATCAAAGGTTGAGGCGACCAGAAAATACGGCGCGGATATTTGTCTTGTAGAGGGCGTTTATGACGACGCATATAATAAAGCTCTTGAGCTTAAAGATGAAAAGGGCTATACGTTTATTCATCCGTTTAACGATGAGGACGTTATAGCGGGTCAGGGTACCATAGGACTTGAAATACTCGATCAGATACCCGACGTTGACGTTGTTATTGTTCCCATAGGCGGCGGCGGACTTATTTCCGGCGTTGCTTTTGCGATAAAAGAGCTCAATCCAAATGTTAAGGTATACGGCGTTCAGGCTTCCGGTGCTCCGAGTATGCTGAAATCGATTGATGACGGTAAAATCGAAAAGCTTGATTCCGTTTCAACCATAGCCGACGGTATAGCCGTTAAAGAGCCGGGTGACATCACCTTCGCTATGTGTCAAAAATATGTTGACGGTATTGTAACAGTTTCCGATGACGAAATAGCCGCGGCAATACTTGCACTTATCGAGCAGCAAAAGCTCATTACCGAGGGCGCAGGTGCCGTTTCGGTTGCAGCGGCTATGTTTAACAAAGTAGATATCAAGGGCAAAAAGGTTTGCTGCCTCCTTTCGGGCGGTAATATCGACGTTACCATTTTGTCAAGAGTTATTAAGCGCGGACTTTTGAAATCGGGCAGAACATATTCTCTTACAATCGAGCTTCTTGACAAGCCCGGTCAGTTAAAGGGCGTTGCCGACATCATTGCAAAAGAGGGCGGCAATGTTATTTCAATTCATCATGAGCGTGCGTCCGAGGGCTCCGATATTAACGGCTGTTATCTTCGCATTGTTCTCGAAACCAAAAACTTTGACCATATAGCTCAGATAAAGAAGGCGCTGACCGACGCCGGATTTATCATTAAGTCATATTAAGGAGGAAAAACAAATGATAAAAACACTTCACACTTCATCGGCACCGGCCGCAATAGGACCGTATTCACAGGGCAAAATCGTTGACGGATTTCTCTTTGCTTCGGGGCAGATAGCAATAAACCCTGCAAACGGCAACATAGAAGAAGATACAATTGAGGGTCAGACCAAAAGAGTTTGCGAAAATATCGCTGCGATTTTGAAAGAGGCGGGAGCTGATTTTGACAGCGTAATTAAGACAACCTGCTTCCTTAAAAACATATCCGATTTCGGTGCGTTTAACGAAATTTACGGTGAGTATTTTTCATCAAAACCGGCACGTTCCTGCGTCGGTGTCGGTGACCTTCCGAAAAACGCTCTTGTGGAAGTTGAGATTATAGCAAAGGTATAATCAGGCTTTGTAAAACCTCATTTTTGTTATTTCCATTTTAAAAGACAGGCCGTAATTCGGCTGAGTGTTCATATGGCACTTGCCTGAAAATAACATTTGCACAGCAGTGCGCCAGGCCCCCTCGGAGATGCGTCGGCATTATCCGAGGGGGTTCGTTTTTCTCGCCTTAAATTCACGGCAACTGCCCGTTTTTGTTGAAACAGCGTGCCCGCAACCGATTTTTTCCCCCTTGTAAACCGAATTGAAAACTAAAATGTATAGCGCAACCGCACTCTTTTCTGTATTATTTTGGCAACGGAAGCGAAAACCAACGCATCTAAAAAACCAAAAACCGATTAACATAAAAGGAGCGCACAACCATGAAAAAAACAAATACAATCCACTTCGGAATACAGAGAAAGATAGTTTCAAATATGACCACGGAAAGCTGGGAGACAATTCCCCACGTAACATATATGTATGAGCCCGACGTTACAAAGCTTATGCACGAGTATAAAAAATTAAATCTCGATCGTAACCGCGACAGCAAAATAACGCTCAATACCGTAATAATGAAAATCATTACCGAAGGACTTAAAGCAGCACCCGTTATGAATTCTCATATCGAGTTTAACCGTAAGCTTGTACGCGGCAGAGTCGACACATTTGAAGATATAAATATCTCTATGCCGATGATTCTTCCGAGCGGTGAAATGATGACCGTAAATCTTCGCGGCTTTGAAAGTAAAAATCTCGACGAAATGACCGACGCCGTAAATGACGTTGCAAGAAGAGCCGAGAATACCGACCTTAATGAGGCTATGTTTGACGTTTCATTGGATAACACCCTTACCGCTCTCAAAAAAGGAAAATTTATGCAGGCTGTATATCGTCTTATCGGGTCTAAAACAGGTAAGCACAAGGTCAAGACCTTAAAGGGCGATGCAAAAAAAGAGTATGAGGCAATTCCCGAAACCGAACGCCTTACAAAGCGTGACATAGAGCAGGGAACCACCACCATTTCGAATCTCGGCTCGCTTTACCGCGAACAGTCCGGCGCCGCCGCCTTACTTGAAATAATACCGCCGCAGGTTACGGCGTTCGGCGTAGGTGCCGTTCAGGATAAGCCTATGGTTATAACAGACAGCTTCGGCAATAAGAGCATTGAAGCGCGCAAGGTGCTCCCTATATGTATAGCATTTGACCACCGCGCACTTGATTTCGGCGATATTGTTCCGTTTCTTAAGAGGCTTGACGATATATTCGAAAATCCGAAGGTTATACACACCTGGAAAAGCAGCGATAAAAACAATAAGGTCATTCGCCTCGACGCCTGATTTTTAACTTTGCTCCCAAATAAACCGGTCCGAAACGGCTCAGCCGCGGAGGATCGGTTTTTTTGTCACTTTTGATGTCTCGTCCGAATAATATGATATCGAAAGGCTGCACAAATAAATTATAAGGAGTAATATCTGTTGAATGAATTTTTGGATTTCTGTGAAAAATCTCTCAAGGCCGAAAACGCAGACAATTGTTGTCCCATGAAAACGGCAAGCGAGTATCTCGGCGTATCGCCTTTTCCGGAAAATACGGTAACTACAATGGCTTACGTTCCGTTTCAGACCGATACGACAATGTACGATGTCGAAACCGGGTATAAAAACGGCACTGTGTTTTCAGACCTTAACAAGCCGTTCTTGGGGGGAAGATGTATATGAATATGAGAAAGGCTATGCTGCTAAAGCTCGGCTCTCTTCAGTTCTCGCTTTGGGAGCTGCATCTTTATCTCGATACGCATCCCATGGATGCTGCGGCCGAAGCACGTTATATGGGATACAAAAAAGCCTACGATGAAGTCAGAGCTGAATTTACAAAGAAATACGGCCCGCTGAATCCCTCGGAGGGCAACGGTGAAAAATGGTTGAAATCGCCGTGGCCTTGGGAAAAACAAGAGGAGTGTGTTAAATAATGTTTTCGTATGAAAAAATGCTGCAATATCCGGTAAATATAAAAAATCCAAATCCCAAATACGCTCAGATAGTATTAGAGCAGTACGGCGGACCCGACGGTGAGCTCGGTGCTTCGCTTCGCTACCTCTCTCAGCGTTTTTCGATGCCGTATCCGGAGCTTAAAGGACTTCTCACCGACATCGGTACCGAGGAGCTCGGTCACCTCGAAATGATAGGTGCCATAGTTTATCAGCTTACCCGTAATCTTACGCAAGAGCAAATTAAGCAAGGCGGCTTTGACGCATACTTTGTAAATCATACAACGGGGGTGTACCCGGCAGGGGCGAACGGCGTGCCGTTCAATGCGGGTGCCATAGCTTCAAAGGGAGACGTCATAACAAATTTGCATGAGAATATGGCGGCCGAGCAAAAGGCAAGAACTACCTATGACAATATTTTGAGACTTGTTGACGATCCGGATGTGAGAGATGTTATAAAATTCCTGCGCGAGCGCGAGGTGGTACATTATCAGCGTTTCGGCGAGGGTCTCAGAATTGCGACGGACAAAATGAACGAGAAAAATTTCTACGCCTTTAATCCGAGCTTTGATACGGTATGTAACAAAAAAACGCGCTGATTTTGCTTGTTAACGCTCCGTCTTGGAGCGGATTTTCTGCAAACGGTGCGGTCACGTTCGTAAAAAATATAAAGCAAAGACCGTTCCTAATCAGGGACGGTCTTTAATATGTACATAAATACGGACATTTGTTGCGTTCGGACACAATGTGCGGTTTACACCCGTTATTTTTTATGATAAAATGACAATAGTGCAATCTTTAATTTGTGCGGCACTGTTGTGATGACATTTCAGGCTTAATCCGGGAAAAATAAAAAGACCTGCAAAAGCAGGTCTCAACTCACACACTGTGATGTTGCCAAAGCAACGGTTAGAATAAATTTTTATTTGAACTCGTAGTGTAATCTCGGTACTGAGATTGTCTACATCATAACATCTTGTTTAGGCTTTGTCAATATATTTTTTTAAAGGAGCTTTTTTATGGGTAACAAATTGCGGAATGTGGATGATTATTATTTAGGACTTGACATCGGCACCGAGTCAGTCGGCTGGGCGGTAACCGATAAGGACTATGTCATTCCGAAGTTCAAGGGCAACGCCATGTGGGGCGTACATCTTTTTGACGAGGGAGAGACCTCGGTGAAGCGCAGAGGCTTCAGAAGCGCAAGAAGACGCACTCAGCGAAAAAGGGAGCGCTTAGCCTTGCTGGAAGCACTCTTTGATGAAGAAATTTGCAAAAAGGACTGTACCTTTTTCAGACGTTTACACGAGAGCGACTTGTGGCCGGAGGACAAGTCCGGCGACGATAAATACGCTGTTTTTGCAGACGAAAATTATACCGATAAGGATTTCCACAAGGAATATCCCACGATATATCACCTGAGATACGAGCTTATTAAAAATAAAGAGCCGCACGATGTAAGACTTGTCTTTTTGGCTCTTCACCATATTATCAAAAACAGGGGGCATCTTCTCTTTGATTCCCTGTCATCGGCTGAGGACTTTAATTCGGCATACGAAACTATGTGCTCTTATCTCAGTGATAACGAGATACAGCTTAATTGCTCCGATATTGAGCAATTTAAAGCTATATTAAAGGACAGGCGTCAGGGTAAAATAGAAAAGACGAAGAATCTTGCCTCGCTTTTCGGTATAACAAAAAAATCCGATCCCGTTTCTTACGCCGTAATGGCGGTTTTAAGCGGCTCGACTGTTAAAATGTGTGATTTGTTTGGCGATGATGAACTAAAAACCGTAGAGAAAAACAATATATCTTTTGCAAGCGGCTATGAAGAAAACGAAGAAATATACGCGTCCGTTTTAGGCGATCGCTTTGAGCTTGTCAAAATTTTAAAGGCTGTATATGATTGGGCCGTACTCGCCGATATTTTGGACGGCAAGAAGTATATCTCCGAGGCAAAGGTCGCCGTATATGAAAAACATAAAAATGATTTAAAAACGCTTAAAAAATATGTCAAAACTTATTTACCGGAAAAGTATAACGAGATATTTAAAATAAGCGACGGCAAAAAAGACAATTATGTGGCGTATTCCGGTCACATTAAGGAAGGCGGCAAAACAGGCGAGCTTAAAAAGACCTGTAATTCCGAGAATTTTTGCGCTTATCTTAAAAAGACGCTCGGCAAAAACGCCGATTTGTCATATAAGGAAATGTTTGACGAAATTGAGAATAAGACCTTTATGCCGAAGCAGGTGACAAAGAGCAACGGCGTAGTTCCGATGCAGGTAAATGAGGAAGAGCTTAAAGCAATTTTGGATAATGCCAAGGATTATTTGCCGTTTTTAAATTCGTGCGATGAAAACGGTGTTTCCGTATACGATAAAATTATCAAAATATTTGAGTATCGCATTCCGTATTATGTCGGGCCGCTTAATACTCATACTGAAAACAGCTGGCTTAAAAGAAAAGACGGCGTAAAAATATATCCGTGGAACTTTGACGACGTTGTTGATATTGACTCTTCGGCTGAGAAATTCATAAACAACCTCACAAGTAAATGCACCTATTTGCCGGAGTGTGACGTTATTCCCAAATGCTCTCTTCTTTATTCGAAATTTACCGTTCTCAACGAGATAAACAATCTCAAGCTGAACGGCGAGGATATACCCGTCGTATTAAAGCAGGGGATTTATAACGATTTGTTTATGACTCGCCGCAAGGTTACCGTAAAGCAAATTAAGGACTATCTCAAGGCAAGAGGCTGTTATAATAATAACGACGTATTGAGCGGAATAGATACAACCGTAAAATCCTCATTGAAGTCTTATTTTGATTTTAAGGATTTTGAGAGCCTGACCTTTGATGACAAGGAGAGTATTATTGCGTCATCGGTAATTTTCGGCGACGATAAAAAATTACTCAAGAAAAGGCTGAAAAAGCTTTTCCCTGAAAAGCTGACGGATGAAGACATCAAAAAAATATGCAAGCTTAAGTACACCGGCTGGAGCCGCCTGTCAAAGGAGTTTTTGTGCGATGTCGAGTTTACATATAAAAAGACCGGCGAGGTTATGAATGTCATCACGGCTCTTTGGGAAACGAATTACAATTTGATGCAGATTTTATATTCCGAAGATTTCTGCTGTGACGGCGATGAAAAAAAGAATTTAAATGACAAGCTTGATGAGCTCAGCTATACAGGTGATCAGCATTCTCTGCGCAAGGCTGTTGACGCGCTTTACGTTTCTCCGAAGGTTAAGCGGCCAATATTGCGTGCGCTGCTGATTGCAAAGGAAATAGAAAAGATACAGGAAAGGCCTCCGAAGAAGATATTCGTAGAGGTTGCAAGAGGTATTGATAACAGAGAAGAAAGACACAGGGACTCAAGAAAAAACAGGCTTATGGAATTATACAAAAACTGTAAAAAGGAAGCCGAAAAATTCTGCCCGTATTTCGATGCCCTGAGTAAAAAGCTGAGTGATGAAGACGAGTCAAAGCTCAGAAGTGACAAGCTTTATTTCTATTATATTCAGCTCGGCAAATGTATGTATACGGGTGAGGAAATATCCCTCGGCGAGCTGATGAACGGTAACGGCCGCTTTGATATTGACCATATTTATCCTCGGTCGAAGATAAAGGACGACAGCCTTACAAACAAAGTCCTTGTCAATAAAACAGTAAATAACAATAAAACCAATGTTTATCCCATTGATGCGGCTATACAGAGCAAAATGAGTCCGTATTGGCAGATGCTTCGTAGCAGCGGACTGATAAGCGAAGAAACCTATAAGCGTCTCACCCGTAAAACGCCGCTTACAGATGACGAGCTCTCCGCGTTTGTGTCAAGGCAGCTCACCGAAACTCAGCAGTCTACAAAGGCCGTTGCGCATATATTGGAGCAGCTGTACCCGAAGCCGAAAACCGAAATAGTCTATGTTAAAGCGGCTTTGGCTCACGCCTTCAGGCAAAGCAACGATATGCTCAAGTGCCGTGAGGTGAACGATTTGCATCACGCAAAGGATGCTTACCTCAATATTGTTGTCGGCAATGCATACAATGTAAAGGTCACTCATAATAAGGTGAATTTCATAAAAGGATTGCAAAACAACGATAAAGGATATACCGTAAACCCCGAAAAATTTTTCAGCCACGATATACCCGGCGCGTGGTCGGTTAAGGACAGTATGAATACCGTCCGCAGATTTATGAATAAGAACAACATTCGCTATACAAGGTTCCCGCGCAAAAAGCAAGGCGGACTGTTTAAAATCAATCCTTTGAAAAAAGGAAACGGGCAGGTTCCGCTGAAGGCTTCGGGCGCAAGAAGCTGTATTGAAAAATACGGCGGATACGATAAAGCGACCTCGGCATATTTTTCGTATGTAGAGTATACCGACAAAAAGGGCAAAGTCGTGCGTCAGATGTTCCCCGTCAATCTGTATGAGGAGAAAGAATATGAAGCCGATATGCAGGGCTTTGTTACAAGCCATATAGCAGAAGCTTCAAACGTAAAAATTCTGATTCCCTGCGTTAAATATGACGCTTGTATATCCTTTGACGGCTGCAGAATGTTTATAAGCAACAAAACCGAAAATCGGATAGGATATAAGCCCGGAATACAGCTTGTTTTGGGGTATAAATATGAAAAGTATATAAGAAATATCACAAATTACCTGACAAAGCATAAGGACAGGGAGATTATTCCGAGGGACAATATTTCGACAGAAGAAAATACTGAACTTTACGATATCTTAACGGGCAAAATGCTAAATACGGTTTTGAGTGTAAAATTCAGCGGCATCGGTAAAAAGCTCGAAAAACGCCGTGAAAAATTTGTGCTCTGCTCACCGGAGGAGCAATGCTGCGTCTTAAATGAAATTCTGAAAATCCTTCACGCCAATGTGTTGTCGGGAGACCTTAGTCTTATAGAGGAAAGTCCTAATACAGGTACTATGAAGACCAATGCTAAGTTCTCCGAAATTAAAGACGTTCATAGCATAAAGCTAATCAATCAGTCGGTAACGGGTCTTTTTGAGCAGGAAATCGACCTGCTGAAATAAGGGGGATTGTTATGGGCTGGCGTGTGGTTGTTGTTACAAACCCCTCTAAGCTTGATTGTTCCATGGGCTATTTGGCTGTGCGCGATGTCGAAAAAACAACGCGCGTCCACCTCGACGAGATTTCCGTTCTGATAGTCGAGAATACGGCAAGCTCCGTTACCGCGGCGCTGCTCAGCCAATTAACCGAACGAAAAATCAAGGTGATATTCTGCGACGAAAAACGAAATCCGTCCTCGGAGCTCGTCTCGTATTACGGCTGTCATGATTGCAGTCAGAAGCTGAAAACCCAGATATCCTGGGCAGACGATGCCAAAAAACTTGTGTGGACAAGTATAGTTGCCGAAAAAATCAAAAATCAGGCTCTGCTTTTAAAACATTACGGTCTTGAGCAGTATAAGCTCCTTGAGGGGTACATAAATGAGCTTGAATTCAACGATGAAACAAACCGCGAGGGGCACGCCGCAAAGGTGTATTTCAACGCCCTTTTCGGAAAGAGCTTCAGCAGAAATGACGATGTTCCCGTAAACGCCGCGCTGAATTACGGCTACAGCTTGATTTTGTCATGCGTTAACCGTGAAATAGTTTGCAGCGGTTATTTGACTCAGCTCGGTATATTTCACGATAATATGTTTAACCCTTTTAATTTGGGCTGCGATTTAATGGAGCCGTTTCGCCCGATAGTCGATTTTTGCGTAAAATCCATGATGCCCAAGGAATTCGGCAAGGAGCAGAAGAGCACTCTGATAGGTTTACTGAATAAGGAATTCGTAGTGGACGGCAAGGCTAATACGCTTATGAATGTAATAAAGCTCTATGTAAAAAGCGTATTTGCCGCAATAGAGCAAAATGACGCTTCGCTTGTGAAGCTTGCGGAAGTGAAGTATGAGTTATAGATTTATGAGAGTAATTGTATTTTTTGATTTGCCGACAACTACCAAGAGCGAACGGCGCGAATATGCAAAATTTCGTAAATTTTTGATTAAAAGCGGATTTATGATGATGCAGGAATCGGTTTATTCAAAAATTGCGCTTAACCAAAATGTCGCAACGGGTATTTGCGACTCGGTAAAAAAGCAGAAACCGCCGTCGGGTCTTGTGCAACTGCTTACCGTTACCGAAAAGCAGTTCGCCAAAATGGAAATGATTGTCGGCAAAAGCCACAGCAGTGTTGTGGATTCGGACGAAAGGCTGTTGATATTATGAGGGCTAAGTTTTCGTATATTGATGATTGCATAAAAATAGGCGAGGGAATATTTCCGGTTCTCGTAATAGAAAACAAAAAGCTTTACAGAGGCGTGCTGTCGTCATTCTTAAATTCGTGCGAGGAAGATTATTTTGTCTTTTCCGAGGATTTTAAACCGTTTGAGTTTTCCAAGGACGGGTGCTTTATATCCGAACCGATTTTTGTCGATATGAACAGCAGAAAGCTCCTCGGCAAGCTTGACGGCTATATGCAGCAGACCGCAAATGACGAGTTTGCCGAGGATACAACCGAGGTAAAGGCAGTGGTAGCAAGGCTTGCCGATAAGCTTAAAGCGTTTTGCGATTTCGATTGTGAATATTCCGATGAAACGGACACCTCAGCAATAATAAAGCTAATGGGCTTCAGGTTTTCGGCGGAGTCTTCTTCGCTCTTGGAATGCTTTGTAAATTATTTGAAATTATCGGCAAAGTATCTCAAGACGAAGGTTTTTGTTGCCGCCAATATTTGTCTTTACTTTTCGCCGGATGAAATATCAGAGCTGTTAAAGGCTTTAGCTCTTGAGCATATCAATTTTTTAATGCTTGAGAATTCGGAGCCGCAAAGGCTCTGTGACGGCGAAAAACTGTATGTTGTCGACAATGACCTTTGCATCATTGACGACGGAGATACTTAGATAGTATAATAAATGTACCTTATGTTATTACCCTGCGCATTGTAGTGGCGCAGTTTATTTGAGGTTTGAGAGTAGTGTAATTTCATAAGGTACTGAAACCCTTAATCATTGATATAACCTTACGAAGACGTTTGAGAGTAGTGTAATTTCATAAGGTACTGAAACCCTACAGGCATTGTAGGTATTATGCTTAAGGTTTGAGAGTAGTGTAATTTCATAAGGTACTGAAACCTACAGCGGTTAGTAAGAAGTTTAGCGGTGTTTGAGAGTAGTGTAATTTCATAAGGTACTGAAACTTAAATGGGCAATTGTAACAGTTTTTCCAAGTTTGAGAGTAGTGTAATTTCATAAGGTACTGAAACATTACTTTTCAATTCATCAAGCTTTGACTTGTTTGAGAGTAGTGTAATTTCATAAGGTACTGAAACTTTAAGTATTTTGTTCTATCAAATATATCAGTTTGAGAGTAGTGTAATTTCATAAGGTACTGAAACCCACAAACCAATGGGACGATTTTTCTGATAGTTTGAGAGTAGTGTAATTTCATAAGGTACTGAAACCCGTTGTACTGCTCGCTTGCACCCTCGCTAGTTTGAGAGTAGTGTAATTTCATAAGGTACTGAAACGATTATAACAAGAGCGTCCGAAAAGTCGAGGTTTGAGAGTAGTGTAATTTCATAAGGTACTGAAACGGAGTGAATGTGTCTTTGCTTGACTTTGCAGTTTGAGAGTAGTGTAATTTCATAAGGTACTGAAACTAACGTATGCCGAGTATTACAGAAAGAACGTTTGAGAGTAGTGTAATTTCATAAGGTACTGAAACCTATTGCAAGCCTTTCATTTGGGCAAAGTGGTTTGAGAGTAGTGTAATTTCATAAGGTACTGAAACGCAGAAGTTACTGCTAATCTTGACGGACTTGTTTGAGAGTAGTGTAATTTCATAAGGTACTGAAACACAAATATTTTATCAACCATTTCACCACTGTTTGAGAGTAGTGTAATTTCATAAGGTACTGAAACAAAACGACTGGCGCACCTCCTCGCTCCGTAGTTTGAGAGTAGTGTAATTTCATAAGGTACTGAAACCAAAACCAAAACAGGCACACAGAGCTATGGTTTGAGAGTAGTGTAATTTCATAAGGTACTGAAACCCATCAATGCATTGGTTATGTTGGAACAGTTTGAGAGTAGTGTAATTTCATAAGGTACTGAAACAGCTTGATGAAGAAGATAATTCTATCCCGGGTTTGAGAGTAGTGTAATTTCATAAGGTACTGAAACAATGGTCTTTTGACATTTTTACTTGCGTATGTTTGAGAGTAGTATAATATCATACGGTACTTGCCGATTGTGAGATTGTGAATACAGATATGAAGAAGAAAAACATTGCAATGACCGGGAATTTTATAGTGATGGTATTGCTGATTCTCGGAGTGGCCGCATGTTACATATTAAAATGGGCTTTTAAGCTGTTGTGCCTGATAACGGCGGTGATCGTAAGGGCTGTGGGGAATGCTGTCAAAAAGCACAGGAGAAAGAAAGCCAAAAAGGACATTACCGACGTACCGTTTGTCGATATCGAATTAAATATCGAAGAGACTTCAACAGCTCCGGAGGAAGTGAGCAGGGAGAAATTAGGCTTATTTGATAAGAGAATTTATGATGGCTTATTCCGACCCTTGATACGAGAACGCGGAGAAGCATATTGCTCCGACGGCAAAATCAGAGACCTTAAAAAAACGGGGACTCATTATTCCTGCATTGTAAAAGGTACCGCCGACTATAACGTTGAGCTTTCATTCGGAGACAACGACAAAATAGTAAGTATGAGCTGCACATGCCCCTATTATACGGAGAGAAAGCAAAACTGTAAGCACATATATGCACTTTTGTATAAGGTGAAATGCGGCGAAAACAAGCAAAAAATTATTGCGGAGATAAATCGGCAGATAAAAGGCTGTAAAACAATGATTAAAAATGCGGAATGTTATTTAGAAAAAAATAAGCAGCATTTTCCGTCTTCGACTGTTAAGGAGTTTAAACGCTATTCAAGGCTGTATAGCCTAAACGTGCAAGATTACGAAAAAATCCGCTTTGGGAATTTATCGGAGGAAATACTGCTGCGCCGCCTGAACAGCTTAATTGCCGTTTCCTTTGAATTAAGGCAAAAAATTAAGAGCACATTAAGCGAAGAAATCGCCGAATCCGATACGGTTGCTCCCGAAGCCTGCGAATTAAGCGAGAACAGAGACGGGCTTATGACCGGGATTGCGGACCTTATGGTTTTTGATGAGCTGATGACGGATTGTTCCGATGAAAAAGATAACTCCTACGATGAAAAGCTTGAAGCGGAAATGAATTCTTATTGCTTGGAGGATTGGCAAAAGGATTTGGTCAGAAACGGCAGCTATGATGTCTGGAACTTTGATGAGGAGGAGTTGGAGGAGGACGATTACTATTTTGAGGATGACGATTGCTATTCGGAGGATGACGAATAAAAGCACTTGAGCAGAGCATCATTCTCTCTCGGTATATATATTATGTTTCAGCCGTTATTGACTTAGCGGCGAAAGTGTGTTATATTACATACCGATAAAACAACGTATGGATTTTTCCGGTCTTAAAAAGATGTGTTTTCGCCATGCAATTATTCGATTTTTGAGTAATTGCGTGGCGTTTTTAATTGAGAAAATACGCTCGAATTCGAAAGGCAGATGTATTTGTATGAACGAAAAATTTATGAAAGAAAAGCCTGTTTTTCCGCTTATTATGTCTATGGCCACTCCCATGGTAATATCAATGCTCGTCAATTCGCTTTATAATATAGTTGACAGCTTTTTTGTCGCCAAAATAGGTGAGGACGCAATAACCGCTCTGTCGCTTGTCTATCCGGTGCAAAACCTCGTCAATGCGCTTGCAATAGGCTTCGGCGTGGGACTTAATGCCGTTATCGCATTTCACCTCGGCGCAGGTGAAAAAGAGGCGGCCGATACCGCCGCCACACACGGATTTTTGTTTTCAATACTCCACGGCATTATCGCCGCCGCAGTCAGCATTCCGATTATGCGCCCATTCCTTAAAATGTTCACACAGTCCGAAAACGTAATTTCCCTCGGAGTGCGCTATTCAACAATAGTTTTTTCGTTTTCGATTGTAATTATGATAAGCCTTGCATACGAAAAAATCTTCCAAGCTGTCGGCAGAATGAATGCCTCCATGGCAGGACTTATGACGGGCTGTATTGTAAATATCATACTTGACCCGCTTTTGATATTCGGTATAGGCCCATTTCCGAAAATGGGAATTGACGGTGCCGCCCTCGCAACAGGCATAGGGCAGGTTAGCACGCTTTTACTGTATGTAGTTTTGTACGCCGTGAAAAAACCGAGCGTAACCATAAACCGCAAATATTTAAAGCGTAATAAGGCTATAGACCGTAAGCTGTACTTTGTGGGTATCCCGGCGGCAATAAATCTTGCGCTGCCGTCACTTCTTGTGTCAAGCCTTAATGCAATGCTTGCTTCGTTTTCACAGATATATGTTGTTGTGCTCGGTGTCTACTATAAGCTTCAGACGTTCTTATACCTCCCTGCTAACGGTATAGTGCAGGGAATGCGACCGATAATCGGTTATAATTACGGTGCCGCCGAGCATAAAAGAGTAAAAAAAATTTACGATATAACTCTTGTGCTGACGGCAGGCATAATGCTTTTTGGTACGGTGCTGTGCCTTGCGCTGCCGCATAAGCTGATAGGAATGTTCACCGATAATCCCGAAACGATAGACGCAGGCAAAAAGGCACTCAGAATAATCAGTGCCGGGTTTGTTGTTTCGTCAATTTCCGTAACGTCATCCGGAGCTCTTGAGGGACTCGGCAAGGGTGTTGAATCTCTCATAATATCACTTTGCAGGTATGCAGTAATAATAATCCCGACAGCTTTTGTATTAACACGGATATTCGGCGCTGACGGTGTTTGGAATGCCTTTTGGATAGCAGAAGCCGTGTCGGCCGTAATTTCCGCCGTTGTTTATAAAAAGGCGGTCGGTAATAAGCTGAATTCACGCAGAGCTGAAAACAACTTTTAATTTGTATATATTGTCTTAAAATAATTGACACCGCTCGCGTTGTGGCATATAATTTGCACATAATGATGTATGTAACGTTTTGGAAGTTTTCCGAGATTTTCATTACTGTGATTTATGCGATAACGTAAGGGGCGATAAAATGAATACGGTAAAATTAAAAACCGAGTGCGGAGATATTGTCGGGCTCGATAACGGCAGCTATGTTGAGTTTCGCGGCATAAAGTATGCCGACGCTGGCAGGTGGGAGTATCCGGTAGTTACCGATGGGTGGGACGGCGTATATGATGCGACCGCTTTCGGCGATTGTTGCTACCAGCACCGCGGTTTTGAGGACGACGCAAAGGTTAACCCGTTTTATCACAGGGAATTCAGGCGCGGTATGAGCTTTACATACAGCGAGGATTGTCAATATCTCAATATCAGCGCGCCCAAAAACGCAAAAAAATGTCCCGTTTTGCTGTATATACACGGCGGTTCTTTTACGGGCGGAAGCTCAAACGAGGGGCATATCAGCGGTAAGGCATATGCCGAAAATGACATTGTTTTTGTCTCTGTGAATTACCGTCTCGGGCCGTACGGCTTTTGTTCTCACCCCGATGTCGCCGATGAAAACGGAGTATGCGGTAATTTCGGCCTTTTTGACCAAGCTGCGGCACTTAAATGGATAAAAAACAACATTTCTTCCTTCGGCGGAGATCCCGAAAGAATAACCCTTTTGGGGCAGAGCGCAGGAGCCATGAGCGTAGATGTGCTTCTGTCAAGTCCGCTTACAAGGGATATGGTGTCGGGTGCCGTTATGTTGAGCGGAGCCGCGCTTCAACGAGTTTTGTCACGCCCGCTGTCGCCGCAAAAAATGAAAAAATTCTGGGACGAAATAATCAAAAATGCCGGTAAAACAAGCCTTTCCGAGCTTAGAGATACGGACGCGAAAACCCTTTACTATGCATGGCTTAAGGCGTGCCGCGACGAGGGAATTAAAAGCACACTCTCTTACACGCTTCCGTGCGATGACGGAAAGCTTCTTACGAAAGATACGTTTAACATAAAAACAATAAGTGCAATGCCGAAAATACTCGGCGTTACAACGGCAGATATGATACCGATAGTTTTAAAGCTGCTTGTGAAAAAGTGGGTGCGAAACGATAAGGGCAGTAAATGCTTTGTCTATCTTTTTGCGCGCAATTTGCCGGGCGATAACTGCGGCGCATGGCATTCGAGTGACTTGCCGTATGTGTTTGCAACTCTCAAAAACGGTTGGCGGCCGTTTACCGATATCGACTATCTCATATCGGAGCAAATGGTGGCGGCAATCAGCGCTTTTGTAAAGTGCGGAGACCCGAATTGCAGGGAAATCCCGACCTGGAAGCCCGGAACGCACAAGGTGATGAATTTTTGCGAAAAGACGCGCCTTGCAGGCTGGAAGACCGCAACGCTTATAAAAAATACACTCTTCAATAAGGGGCCGGTGCTGTAATGAAGTTTTCATATGATTTTAAGCTGTCCGAGCATAGCGGCAGCAGCAGAGTTTACGTTTGCGGCGATATTACGGCGCGAATCGACTTCTTGAGCGGCAGTATGATGCGCGTCGCCTTATTCCGTGACGATTGTAAAATGCTGCCCACCTTTACCGTAGACCCGCAAAACGAATTTCTTACAGAGGGTAGGGATAAGCTGAGCCTTGACGGATTTTCGCTGTTTGCTCCGCAAGTAAATGAAACAGCCGATGGCGAGCGCTTCTCTTTGGAAAATGTCGAAGCAGAGCTTAATACGCACAACTTTGTACTGAGCTATAAAAAGGATGGCAAGCTTCTTTTTGCCGACAGAGCACCGCTTGCCTATAATTTTCAGAATGAATTCGGAAACGGTACATATCATTATTTAACGCGCGAAAAGGGCGAAAAAATATACGGCCTCGGCGATAAGGGCGGCAGCGTCAATAAGGCGGGGCGCACCTTTCGCATAGAGACGAGCGACAGTATGGGTTATGATGCGGAAACGTCGGACCCGCTTTATAAGCACGTGCCGTTTTATATGTGTGAAAATTCCGTCGGTTGCTACGGTATCTATTACGATACGTCCGACAGTGCCGTTATGGATTTCGGAAGAGAAATAAATAATTATTATCCCGCTTTCAAGTTCTTCAAAAGCGATGACGATTGTCTTGTTTATTATGTGTTCTTCGGCTCAAAGCTTGAAATTTTAAGGCAGTATTGCTCTCTTTGCGGAAAACAGACCCTGCCTCCGAAATGGAGCTTTGATTACTGTGCCAGCACCATGGCTTATACCGACGCGCCGAATTCCGAAGAACAGTTATATGGATTTCTCAGAAAGCTTGATACCTTAAATATGAGCTGCAGCGGATTTTATCTGTCCTCGGGCTATACCTCCATCGGCGACTTGCGGTGTGTTTTTAATTGGAATTACGATAAATTCCCGAACCCCGCAAAGTTTATTGAGCGGTTTAACAGTGAGAAAATTCACTTGATACCAAATATCAAGCCTGCCTTTTTGACGTCGCACCCTATGTACAACGAAATAGCCGAAAAAGGGCTTTTTGTAAAGAATGAAGACGGCACACCGTTTGTAACCGAGTTTTGGGACGGTATGGGCAGCTACATTGATTTTACTCTGCCCGAGGGCTTTAAGTTTTGGCACGACAATGTTACGGCAAAGCTTCTGGACTACGGAATAGACGCCACTTGGAACGATAACAACGAATTTGATATAAAAGATACCGACGCCGTGGCAAACGGCTTTAAAGACGGCAGCGTAAAGGCGAGCAGAATAAGACCGATACTCACATATCTTATGGTCGCCTCCTCGTACTCTGCGCAAACAGAAAAATATCCGGGCAAAAGACCGTTTTTATCGACACGAAGCGGCAGCAGTGCCGTAAGACGTCTCGCAACCACCTGGTCGGGTGACAATTTTACATCATTTCATGACCTGCGTTATTGCCATTACATAGGTATGACGCTGTCTTTGTCGGGATTTTTCTTCTACGGGCATGATCTCGGCGGTTTTTCGGGCGATATGCCGTCACGTGAGCTGCTTTTAAGATGGATGCAGCACGGCATTTTCGAGCCCAGATTTACAATACATTCGTGGAATTCGGACGGCTCCGCAACTATGCCGTGGAGCTATCCGGATGCCATTCCTGCCGCACGAAAAATAATGGCGGAAAGAAAAAAACTCATTCCGTATCTTTATAATTCCGCCTTTTTATCTGTCGAAAACGATGTGCCGATGACAGCTCCGCTGTTACTCTACTATGGTGACAAAGAGATAGACTGCGACAGCACATCGTTCCTTGTGGGCAGAGATATTCTCGCCGCGTGTATTCTCGATGAAGGAGTGAACGAAACCGAGGTTTATCTCCCCAAAAACGAAATTTGGTATTTAAACGATAAAGTATACGACGGCGGTACGTCCGTAATACTGAATATTCCGTCGGACGGTGAGGTCCCGTATTTTGTGCGAGGCGGAAGCGTTATAGCTACCGATGAGGGGGAGTACGGGTTCAAATCCTCGGAAAAATTAAGGCTTACCGTGTATCCGTTAAGGAGCGGCAGCTTTAAATCGGAATTCTTTACAGATGACGGCGAGAGCTTTGCGTATAAAACCGGAGATTGCGTTCACTTGCTGTTCACTGTGGATTGCGACAGCGAGTATGTCAGAGTCCGTATCGAGAATATCGGTGAAAAATCATTTACCCCGGATATTGTGCTTTGCGACGCCGACGACAGAATACTGACGGTAGAATAATACATTGTAAATTACAAAAAAAGAGCCCCGGATATGCTTGCTTCGGCATATCCGGGGATTTTGTTATCAAGACCTGTTTTTACTTTGATTCGGCTTCTGCCTTTTCTCTTCTTTCACGCAAAACATTGTGAAGCTCATCTAGCTGCTCCTTTGAAAGCTTATAGCCGAACGTCAATACAACGAATATAAGAGCAAGCAATATTGCGGGGACTATTGTTGCTATGTCATATAGCCTTGACAGAACCTCGGGCGATTGAACGGCGAGCTTGCCGTCATAGCCTATAACTCCGAGAACACCTGCCGCACCTGCGCCGGCCACTGTTTGACCGAGCTTGCGTACAAACGAATAAAAGCTGTAAGATGTGCCTTCTTCTCGTCTGCCCGATATGTATTCGTGATAGTCCGTGACATCCGTAACAAGTGCCCAGATTTGCATAATAAGGAAAGTTTGACCGGCCCCGGAGAAGAACGAGAGAACGAGAAATACATACGGATTACTCACAGCCGGAGTGAATTTAATGACGAACATTGCTATGTTTACAATAAGAGCAAAGAGTATTCCAGCAGAGCATATCTCTTTTTTGCCGTATTTTCTTATAAGCTTGCCCATAAACGGCAAAAGCAGCACCATCGGCAAATATGTACATACGGTAACAAGTGCGTAAAGACCCGGCTTTTCATAGAAATTCTTAAAGAGATAGTTGTAAACGGTTTGAGTATACATCTGGAAGCAGATAAGAAGCATTGATACTATGCAAAGCGCGATAAACGGCTTGTTTTTTAAAAGAGCGCGCATCGCTTTGCCGATACTATAATCCTTTTGATTCTGCGTCGGCGGTAAGGTTATTCTCTCTTTTGTCAATTTAAAGTGTAAGAAGAAAATTATTACAGTGAGAACCGAGAGAACGGCTACCGACAGCGAGAGCTTTGTACCGTCGAGTACCTTTGCTGTTGTTCCGTTTTCATTTGTCACGGTAGTATAAACGATGAGCGGTAAAATAATAGATGCGGGAAGACCGCCGATGCCTGCACCGATGCTTCGCCACATCGAAAGCGAAGACCGCTCTATTTCATCATCTGTTATTACCGAGGCGAGCGAGCCGTAGGGAATATTTACGCCGGTGTACATCATGCCGTAAAATATGTACGTGATATATGCGTAAATGAGATACCGGTTGTCGCTGAGACCCGGAATTTTAAAGAACATAAAGAAAGCACCTACCGCAAGCGGCAGAGATGCCCAAAGTATGTACGGCCTGAATCTTCCGTATTTAGTGGGCTTCCTTGAGTCGATAAAAGAACCCCACATAGGGTCGTTTACTGCGTCCCAAATTCTCGCAACTATCATCAGCACGGTTATGCGCGCCGCGGATATTCCGAGAACGTCCGTGTAAAACATATTCAAAAATGCGGAGACAAGTCCGAATGTCAGCAGTCCGCCCATATCGCCCATGGCGTAGCCTATTTTGTCTTTAAAGGTTATGCCGTGCATAGCTTCTTCTGATTTGCTCATACAATTCCTCCGTTTTTTTGTGTTTTATCCACTTTGCATTTGATATTTGCTTTCCGATACCTGATAGGATGATACCGGGTAGTGTAAAGTAAACTGCATTTACACACATACCTTTTGCTTTCGGAACTTGAAAGAAATCCGCTATATAGCGCCTTTATAAGCCATAGCAGCTCATCTTTCACGCCTATAAAAAACAAAAAACATGTAAAGCATTATACTTTACATAGCTGCTGATAAGTTGATTTCGTTTGCGAAAAATCCGCAGCAGAGCATAAATGACATAATGGAATTATAATACAAAAATATGCAGTAGTCAATCGTAAAAACTTAGCAATATACCCAAAGAGGCAACAAGTCAACATTATTGCCTTTTAAGCTCGGGTTTAAACGAAAAACACTTTTTAACCTAATCTTAATAATTTCGACTCTTGTTTGTAATTTTGCGATGATATATATTGTATTGCAGTTGATAAGAGTACAATAAGATTTGACAGGAGATATTATATATGGATATACAGTATAGCGTTAAACCCACCGGTTCGGAAATTCGAAAAGAAAAAATCAAGAGCCGTCTTTTCGGACTTTTTATAACATTGTTTATAATGTCCGCTCTGTTTATAAAAATGTTTGTCTTTGTTCCCATGCTGAACGAGCATCCGACATTCGGTGACGACCGCAACGGTGTCGCTCGCGTTATAGCGGCTGACAATATTCCGCAGAATATTATGTCGTAAAGCCGTACTTCCGAAACCATTACTGTTGAGACCGCCGTGCCGAGTGCACGACGGTCGTTTTTTATTCATTACATTATATGGCGTATGCTGCTTGTGTTGTGCAATCGCACTAAATTTACGACATCAAAACCGTCGTTTTGTACTAATATACAAAAGTTGTAGAAAGTGACAAAAAATTCAGCTCAACTATTGACAAAACGACAACGCGGCTGTAAGATGTGTACAAATAAAGAAAGCAATACTTGTGCAATAGATACAAAGCGAGGAGCTAAAATGGCAGAAATCATCAGATCAATGAATTTGATAAGTGTGTTTAAACAGGAAAAAGGCGCAAAACGCTTTTTTATGATGATATTCAGCATACTGCTTATGGGCTTCGGTATTTCGCTTTTCTCTTATTCCGATATGGGCGTTGACCCGTTCACATCAATGAATATGGCGATAAGCGGTAAAATCGGTATCAGCTTCGGCTTTTATCAGATGTGTATCAACTGCGTTATCCTTATTGCAATTGCTTTTCTCGGCAGACATCTTATCGGCTTCGGTACAGTAGTTAATATGGTCGGCGTCGGTTATATTTGTGAGTTTTTCACTTCGCTGTATGATGCGCACCTGCCTTTAGAAAAATCTCTTGCTTTACGCTTAGTCTTAATGCTCTTCGGCGTAATTTTCCTCTCTCTTGCGGCTTCGATGTATTTCACTTCGAATCTCGGAGTTGCTCCCTATGACGCCACGGGCTTTGTCCTTGATGACAGGACTAAGATTAAATATAAATGGTGCAGAGTCATAACAGACCTTATCTGCACGGCTGTCGGATTTGCTTTCGGCGGACCGGTCGGCATCGGCACTGTGGTTACCGCCTTTATGATGGGCCCGGTGGTTGCGTTCTTTAACAAGCATGTGTCGGAAAAACTGCTTGCCGCAAAAATGCCGAGACTTGTTGTCCGTGTCTATGATCTTCGCCGTTTCGGCGGTGGAGTAATATCTTCAAACGGCAAATTCGCAGCATAAACCCGCTTATTCCATTTCCTCTCTTTTTATACACTTTTCTACGGCAGATTGTCTGCCACGGCTGCTTTTTGTTCTCCACACTTAAAGCAGTAAAAAATACCACCGTCAGGTGGTATTTTTTTGCCTTTTTTCGTGTTGCGTTATATTCGGCACGTGTAATGTTTTCATACGGGTAAAGCTTAAAACAAGCAACTCGGCTGAAAAAACAAACCGATTGCCTTATGTTCGTTTTCTTGACAAATGATGTGTAAGTTTGTTATCATATAAAAAGGTATTTATGCTATTTGGTTTTGGAGGAAAAAAGATGTTGACCGATAACTTATGTATGGGTTGTATGAGAGAGCTTGGGGAAGAAAAGGTTTGTCCCCATTGCGGATTGCATGCGGATTTCGTTCAGGAATCTCCGCTTCTGCCGCTTAGAACGGTTATCAACGACAGATATATTATAGGTAAAGCCATTTCAACCGGAGGAGACGGTGTAACATATATCGCATGGGACCGTGAACGCAATGTCGCGGTAGCCGTAAGAGAGTTCCTTCCGCTGGAGCATATAATCCGTGAATTCGGTGATAGGGCAATAACCGTTAAAAAGGACAGTTCTCTTGTGGTTCACGACGGTATAATGGCGTTTTTGGAGCTTTGGCGCAAAATCGCAAGACTTCGTGATCTCTCGGCGTTAAAGCCCGTTGTTGACATAGTTACCGAAAATAATACTGCGTACTCCGTTTCCGAATACATAGAGAGCATAACGCTACGCGATTTTCTTTTGAAGAGCCGCACGGGCTATCTCGGCTGGGATCAGGCAAAGACGCTTTTGATGCCTGTGCTTTCAACTCTTGCCACAATGCACGAGGCAGGAATTTATCACCTCGGCATTTCACCAAACACACTTCTTTTGGGACGTGACGGTAAGCTCAGACTCACGGGCTTTATGATATCCGACGCGCGACTTACAAATACCGACTTTAACGCCGAGCTTGTGAAGGGTTATGTTCCCTATGAGCAGTATGACCCGAACGGCAAGGTAGGCGCCTGGTCCGATGTATATGCGTTTACGGCAGTTGTTTACAGAACACTTATAGGAAGCACTCCCGACGATTCGAGTGAGCGTGTGGTGAACGATAAGCTTTTAATTCCGGCAAAATTCGCCGAGGTTCTTCCTGCATATCTTGTCAGTGCCATACACAACGGTCTTCAGCTTCAGCCCGAGGACAGAATAAGAACCGTTGATGATCTCCGTGAGCAGCTTTCCGGAAGTCCGAGCACCATGGCGACAAATAAAATAAAATATGAAACTCCCATAGAGGATGCTCCCAAAAAACAGGATCAGCCTACAACAACCGCGGATGAGGAGGCGGAGCGTAAGCGCCGCGAAAAGCTACGTCGTGAGCAGGAACGAAAACAGGAACAGACCAAAACTCTGCTCATAACCTTCGGTATTTGCGTTGCAATAGGGCTTGTGGTTCTCGGCGGCTGGCTTTTTGCTACCCGTGAAAAGGCGCAAAAGGACAATACAACTCCTACGGAGGAGGTTTCGCTTGTCTCCGTTCCCAATTTTGCGGGGCAGAGCTATACGAGAATTTCGACAGACGAGGTTCAAAATCAGCGCTTTAAGATTACGGCCAAATATGAATATAACAATAAGGTGAATGTAGGATATATTATTTCTCAGAGCATAGAAGAGGGTCAGCAGGTTCCCTACGGCACCGAGCTTGTGCTTACTGTCAGCAAGGGCACGGAGTATATTGATATACCGGATGTTTCCGGCAAGGATTACGCCGAAGCGGAAAAAACTCTTACGGATGCCGGATTTACTGTCAAAAAGGTTGAAAAATCAAATGACGGAACACATCAGGCAGGCAAAGTAATAGCCTCCACTCCGAGTGCCGGCACATCGGCAGAGAGCGGCAGCGAAGTGTATCTTCAGGTTTGGGGTGCGGCTCCGACAACAACCTCGGCGTCAACTACAAAATCCTCAAATGGATTCGGTATAGATATTCCGAGAATAAGTGATATCTTTTGATACAAATCTATATGAGGCTTAAATAAAACCAAAGGACTGCAAGGTATAATTCCTTGCAGTCCTTTTTTATGCTTTAATCTTTTCTTACTTTTTTATTTCGGCGACAAGACGGTTGATTTTCTCAGCCAAAGCCTTGATTTTCGGGTCGTCCTTACTTACGGGAAGCATCGGAAGCCTCGGAATACCGCAGTCTATGCCGTACCTGAGAGTCATAACCGCTTTGCACGCTCCGTACAGAGAGCCGAATGACAAAAGCTCGTAAATGCAGTCGTTTATTTTTGTCTGCATTTTTTTTGCGCTTTCTATATCACCGGTTTCTATAAGCCTTGTGAGCTCAAGATAAAGTTCCGGCATTGTGCCGTATGTACCGCCTATGCCTGCCGTTGCGCCCATAAGCCTGCCGGCAAGCAGCTGCTCGTCCGGACCGTTGAATATAACAAAATCGGGTCCTGCGATTTTTCTGAATCTCTCCGTCTGGCAGGTGCTTTCCGAGGAGTTTTTTATGCCTATAACCTTTTCTTTCTTTGCCATTTTTTCAAAAAGCTCAAAAGACAAATCATATCCGGTAAGCTGTGGGATATTGTATATGAAGAACGGAAGCTCCGTGGAGTCCATTATTGTGTCCCAATGCTTTTCGATTGAAGCCTCCGAAAGTCTGTAATATACGCTCGGAACAGCCGAGACGGCAGAAACACCTATTTTTTCGGCATGGCGTGCCAAAATGCACGCTTCCTTTGTGGACGCGGCTCCGACGTGTACAATAACGGCCATATCGTCTCCGGCGGCCTCTTTAACAGCCTCTGCTACCTGCATTCTCTCCTCGGTGCTCAGTAAAAATCCTTCTCCGGTGGAGCCGCAGGCATATATTCCGTTTACCCCCAGCTGTTTGTATTTTGTCACAAGGGCTTTTATCGCATCTGTGTTTATGTTGTCATTTTCGTCGTATATTGCGTTTAAAGCGCAAAAAACCCCTCTGTAAATCGAAGTATCGTATTTCATGGTATTATAATCACTCCTAAAAGCATTTTCATATATTATATTACCGTATCGCAACCAAAACAATGCTTTTTTGTTTTTGTATTGTATTTTTTATGAATCGGAAATATAATATAGTAAATTTGATATTTTGCAAAGGATGAAAAGACTTGACTAACGAGGAAGTTTTGAAGAGAATAAAAGGCGGTCTTATAGTGTCGTGTCAGGCGCTTAGCACCGAACCGCTCTGCGACCCGTACATAATGTCCATGATGGCGTATGCGGCTAAAGAAGGCGGAGCCGTAGGAATACGTGCCAACACCACGGTTGATATAGAGGCAATTAAGAAAAAGGTGGATTTGCCTATTATCGGAATAATAAAAAAAGACTATGAGGGCAGCGACGTCTATATAACTCCGACCGAAAAAGAGGTTGAGGAATTGGTGCAAACGGGCGTCGATATAATTGCCGTTGACGCCACAAAGCGTATGCGTCCGGGTAATATAACATTTGAAGAATTCTTTAAAAATATACGCAGTAAATATCCGAATCAGCTTTTTATGGCCGATACCTCATGCTTTGAAGAGGGGAAAAAAGCTTTGGAGCTCGGTTGCGATCTTTTGGGCACAACTATGTGCGGCTATACCGAGTATACAAAGGGGCATTCGCTTCCGGCACTTGATTTAATAGAGCGATACAGCAAAGAGCTTCGGGCAAGAGTGGTTGCCGAGGGCGGAATTTGGGTACCGGAGCAGCTTGAGGCCGCATATAAGAGCGGAGCTTATACGGCAGTTGTCGGTACTGCCATAACAAGGCCGAGAGATATTACAAGACGTTTTGTAAATGCCCTCAAGACATTAGGTGAATAAAATGCGAAAGGGTTAAAATGAAAATCTTAGCTATTGATATAGGCGGAACAGCCATTAAATACGGTATTACAGACGAAAATTTTAATGTCTGTGAATTCTATGAAATACCGTCCGAGGCAAAACTCGGCGGAGATCATCTTATGCTGAAGGTGCTCAGCATCGTAGGTACATATTACGGCGGTGTCGATTGTGTGGGAATCAGCACTGCGGGTCAGGTGAATTCCGAAGAGGGCAGGATAATCTTCGCAAACGAGAGTATCCCCCACTATACGGGCACCGAAATCAAAAAGATGATAACGGAAAAATATGATATACCGGTTGTTGTTGAGAATGATGTAAATTCCGCCGCGACGGCTGAAGCTATGTTCGGCAGCGGCAAAGGCTCAAACGACTTTCTTTGCCTGACTTACGGAACGGGAGTCGGCGGAGCGGTTTGGCTCGGCGGTAAGCTTTACACGGGCCATGATTTTTCAGCGGGCGAATTCGGGCACATCGTCACACATACGGGCGGCTTGCGCTGTAATTGCGGCAATAACGGGTGCTATGAGATGTACGCTTCTACATCGGCGCTTATCAGAATGGTCAGGGAGGGCACCGGAAAAGAGCTTACGGGGCGTGAAATTTTCGAGCCGCAAAATTTTCATAATACTGCAATAAGAGCGATAATAGATAATTGGATAGACGAAATAGTAGGCGGTTTGTCTACGCTCATTTTCATATTTAATCCGGCTGTCATAATTCTCGGCGGCGGTATTATGAATGAGGATTATATAATCTCCGAGATTGATAAGCGTATTCATTCAAAGGATATAAGAAGCTTTAAAACCGTGCAAATCAAAAAAGCCATGCTCAAAAATCGCGCAGGAATGCTCGGAGCGGCATATCTTGCCAAGAAAAATTTCGATAAGCTGCCGAAAAACTAAAAAACATTTCCGAACGAGGGCGTTTCCGTTTCTGCTATGTGCTCGAAACGGTAGATGCTCTCGCGGCATTTTTCAATAAGCTCATCGTAATCTTTATCTGTACTGAGCTGTCGTATCTGCTTCATAAGCATCATAAGCTCATCCATTTCGCTGTGATTGGTGTAAACGCCGAGCAGCGGACTTTTTTTATCCCACATTTTTTCAGTATCGTCGCATTTTCTTTTCGTCTCGTCGGCGTCACCGTTTTCCGCCGCTCTTATGACCTCGTTTACCGAGCAGCTCATATTGCTGCAAATGCTTTTCAGATTTACATACCCGCCTATCGAAATCGCTATTCCCGTAATGAGCATACATACGGCAATTATCAGTCTTTTCATTTTTCCTTGTCCTTTTTTAATATATTTATGTTGCCGTCCTTGTCAAGTGTCATAAGCATTACATCTTCTTCGTTTAGATGCTTGTCCTTTAGGATAGCTTTTATTTTGTCGCTGTCGGTGTTACATTCGGCAAAATCGGTTTTGATTATTCTTCCGTCGCTTATGACTATACACGGAAGAGAGCTTTTCGGAGTATTTATTTTCAGCTCGCTCTTTGTGGCGGGCTGATTTTCTTTTTTGAGCAGAACGCTTAACGTGCCGTCCGTCTCAACTATGGCATATTGTACCTCCGATATATCAAAAATATCTTTTTTGCGCAGAGCCTCCGCAAGGTCGTCTGTTGTAAACCTAAGCTCCTTTAGCTTCTTGGCGTTGAGCTTACCGTCGCGAATGACAATAACCGGATTGCCCTGCATTACCGAGCGGAATTTAATGCTTTTCATACCTATGAAGGATACGAGCATTTCAAATCCGGAGAGTACAAAAACAGGTATAAGAGTGTTGACGAGAGGAATTTCCGTGTCCTGCATCGGTATTACTATTATCTCAGACAAAAGTATGGTAATTACAAGCTCGGCAGGCTGCAATTCTCCTATTTGACGTTTTCCGAGAACACGCATTGTAAAAATTATCAGAATGTAGAGTATCAAAGTGCGAAACAGAGTTATCAGCATAATTTCACCCACACTTATGTTGTCCCATATTTGCCGAATATAAACTTTTCTTTCGGAAATAACATAAACGGTGATAAAAATGAGCAAGTGGTTTAAAAAGGAAGTAAAAAAAATAACCGACCCCGTCGCTCCGGAGCCGGCCGAAAAAACTCGCGTGTCGAAAAGCATCACCGAGAATACAATCTGTTTAAAGAGTCGGTTCGGAAACAGCTTTGATATATTGTATAAGGAAATATCGCTTAAGGGCAACAAGGCACTTTTTGTTATGGCGGACGGTATGTGCAATAATATGCAGGTGATATGGCAGGTTATAGGTCCTGTTTTGTTTGCGCCGAATATGCCGAAAGAGCCGTCAAGGCAGGCTGATTATATCCGTGACCGGATAACCACGGGAGCCGACCAGTCGCAGACATACGATTTGGACGAAGCGATAACCGATGTATTGTCGGGACTTATAGTTCTTTTTATCGACGGAGTTGATTTTTGCCTTGAATTCGGTGTGCAGGGCTTTCCGAAAAGAAGCGTTGATGATGCAAAGACCGAGGTGCAGGAGAGAGGCTCGCATGAGGGGTTTACGGAGAGCTTCAAGGATAATGCGGCACTTTTACGCCGCAGAGTCCGTTCGCCGATAATGAAATGCGAAACGCTGACTGTCGGTACAACAAGCAAAACGAGAATTTGCGTCTGCTATATGTCGGACAGAGCGTCGCAAGAGACAGTGGACAATATTAAGGCGCGTCTTAAAAAGGCAAAGCTCGATATGGTACTTGGCAGCGGTTACATTGCACCGTTTCTCGATACACAAAGCACCTCGTTTTTTTCGGGCGTCGGTACCACCGAACGCCCGGATGTTGCCTGTGCTGAAATGGCGGAGGGGAGAGTTGTACTGCTCGTTGACGGTACGCCGTTTGCGCTGATTGTACCGTATTTGTTTGTCGAAAACTTCCAATCCATGGATGACTATAACTACCGTCCGTATTATGCCGTGTTTATAAGGACGCTGAAATTTATATCTTTTTTGATAAGTGTGTTTTTTCCCGGTATTTATGTTGCGGTATGTACCTTCCATCAGGAGGTTTTGCCGTCGTCAATGCTGTATGATATGGCGGTGCAGGAGAGTATGACACCGTTTCCCGTTATGGTAGAGGCTATCTTCATTCACTTTTTATACGAGGTTATGCGTGAAGCGGGGCTTCGTATGCCAAAGGCCGTCGGCCACGCCGTTAGTATAGTGGGAGCACTTGTAATCGGCGATGCCGCGGTGACGGCAGGGCTCATAGCCGCACCGATGCTGATAGTTGTGGCCATGACCGCAATCAGCTCGTTTGTTGTATCACAGCTGTATCAGCCCGTTTCGGTGTTGAGATTTTTGTTTATGATAATAGGCGGTATAACCGGCTTTTACGGCATAGTTCTCGGCTTCGGTGTTTTGCTTGTGAATATCTGCGCGATAAATCCATATAAGGTACCGTATACCTCGTCGATTTCTCCGTTTACGCCGGGCTCCGTAAGAGACACGATATTGAGGTTCGGGTGGCGCAGACTCGGTAGGCGTGAGCTCAATATCGATAAGATGAAGAGGTAGTATATGAATTTGAAAGCCAAAATAAGCTCAGGGCAGTTTTTCTCTCTGCTGCTCTTATCAAGGTTTATATCCGTGCTCACATATTCGCCGATTTATAACGCGGGGCTCAATTCCTCCGATTATCTTATCGCCGGCGTCATAGGGATGATAATGGTGCTTTTTTCATGTTTGCCGCTGGCACTTGTATATAAGAGCAACGATAATCGCAGTGTGCTTGATATGGCGTATGAGATTTCGCCGCTTTATTCAAAGATAATATCGGTTTTTTATATATTGCTTTTCTTATTTTACGCTTTTTCAACGCTTTCGAGGCTTGACCTTTTTTCGGGTACGGTAATTTTTCGAGAGTCTGATACAAAGGTGTTCGTGGTTCTTTCGGTGCTTCTTGCATGCTATTCCGCGTACTTGGGGCTTGAGGCTCTCGGAAGAGCCGGGGCTATATCGCTTTTTGTATTTTCCGTATCATTTGTGTTTATAATTGTGACAATGCTGTCAAAGCTTGATTTGAACAATTTTTCTCCCGTTTTTTACGACGGAGCGGGACGTGTGATATCCGCCGGACAAACCATGGCGGTGAGAACGATAGAGCCTGCCGCAATGGCGGTGCTCTTCCCGAGGGTCAGCGGAAACAAAAAAAGAGGCTTTTTTATATGGATGTCGGTACTTACGGCGTTTTTGGAAATTGTGTTTTTCTTCGTTTTTTCGGGACTCGGAGATTATGCCATGACACAGCTTTTCCCGATACATTCAATAGCCGTGCTGTCCGAATTCAGCGTTTTTCAGCGTATTGACGTAATACTCACGGGGGTGTGGATACTCTCTGCTTTTATCAAAATCAGCTTTATGCTCTATTTGTCGTCATATATAGCAAGCCGTTCATTCTCGGCGAAATATAAAAAAATATATATATTTGCTTTCGGAGCGGCTGCCGTAATATTGCAGTTTGTTGTTTCAAAAAATGTTACAGGCTTTTTGATTTCGACAAGCAACGATATAAGGAGCGTACTGTTTTATGTTGTTGTGATATTTATTCCGCTTTTGACGTTCGCTCTCGGGAAATTTAGAAGAAAGGAACAACGCAATATATGAAAAAAATCGCCGCACTTTTATTAACGGCTGTTATGATGCTGACATTTTCTTCATGCGCATCGACAGAGCTTGAGCTTAAAAACCGCATAATCGTGGAGGCGATAGGAATAGACTATTGCGATATCGGAGTGCGTGTGACCGTACAGTTTTTAAACGCCGACCAGTCAAGCAATCCGAATAACGGCGGCACTCCGGACGATATAGTGAAGAATATGACCATAGACTCACAAAATATATCCTCCGCAATTCAGAGTATTTCAAAGACGCTCGGCAAGCTCCCCATGATGTCTCAGAACCGTGTTATTATTTTCGGAAATGAAGCGGCAAAAGCCGGCGTTGGTAAAGCTCTTGATTATTTCGTGCGAAATTCAGATAACCGCGCTACCGTCTATGCGGCTGTTGCCGAAGATACCGCGGGGCAGATCTTGCGTGCCGAAATGGGGCAGCGCGTCATTCCCGCAAAGGAGCTGTCTAATGTACTTTCCTCGTCAAAGTATAATTCCGTAACCGCCGAGAGAGCTTTTTATCAGTTCGTGAACGGAGTTACCGACAAGACCTCATCGGCATTTCTTCCGATAATCGCGATAGAACAAAATGAAAAAGACGACGATGGTGGCGAGGACGGCCTAAAGGATTCTGCCAGGCCCGTGGTCAGGGGAGCTGCGCTGTTTAACGGCGATAAGATGGAAAACGTTCTGCCGCAGGACAATGTTCCGGCACTTTTGATGCTGTGTAATGACTTTAACAACGGCTCTCTTACGGCTGTGCTTGACGACGGGACACGCGTCGGCGTTTTGCTGACTAAGTCAAAAACCAAGATAAAAACATCTGTGAAAAACGGATGTCCGAGCTTTGATATTTCTGTCGATTGCGTTGCAGATTGTACCGAGACGTCAAAAATTATGAATGAAGCATTCACTCCGGAGGTGGCGGAAAATATAAAAACGGCCTTAGAAAAAGCCGTCCGAAGAAATATTGACGATACCGTAAAAAAGTGCTTTACCGAATTTAATAAGGACCCGTTCGGATTTGACAAGAGGGTAAAAAGAGCCGACGCCGAATATTATAGGGCTGAATCGGATAACTGGAAAAGCGTTTTGCAAAAGGCCGGGTACAGCGTAACCGTAAATGCGAAGCTTCGCCGCGCCGGAGACGAAAATATGGTTCCGGGCAGTTGACAGAGGGAAATAACAACGGTAAAATTAAAATATGAATACTTTTGATAAAATATATGAGCAGGTAAAGAAAATACCGTACGGCAGGGTCGCAACCTACGGTCAGATTGCGCTTCTCGCCGGTAATCCGCGATGGTCGCGCGTAGTCGGATATGCTCTTCACGTAAATCCCGACCCCGAAAACGTGCGCTGTTACCGCGTGGTAAACAGGTTCGGCGAGGTGTCAAAGGCGTTTGCGTTCGGCGGCGAAAACGAGCAGATACGGCTTCTTAAAAGCGAGGGCGTCGAGGTAGACGAAAACGGCAGAGTCGATTTAAAAAAATACGGTATGGTATGAAATTAAAAAATCCGCAGGCACTTTTTTCGGTGCAAGCGGATTTTTCTTTATGTATGTTTGTTTTTTCTGAATTGTTTTGGGGTTTGAGCCTTGTACTTCTTAAATGTTTTGACAAAATAGCTCAGGTCGTTGTATCCGCAGTTGAGAGCAATATCCGTAACGAGGTCGTCCGTGTACAAAAGCTGCTCCGCCGCACATTCTATTCTGTAATAATTGAGGTATTCGATAGGCGTTTTGCCGGTCATTTCGGAAAAGAAACGGCAAAAATATTTGGGTGACATATCGGCGGCTTCTGCGAGATTACCGAGAGTGAGTTGGTTCATATATTCCTCTCTGATAATTTTTAAGGAGCTTTTTAATTGCCGTATCCTTTTGAGACTTTTATACGTTTCGTCGTCGCTGATCTTATAACGGTGATTGCCGAGGATTTGCCCCATAAGTTCAAACAAAAGACCCTGTATTATAAATTCATAACCCTTTTTCTCTTCTATAAAGGTGTCAAACAGCCTGTTTGCGGTTTTATATTCTTCGCTGTCAACGGCAAAAAAATTGTCGAGAATTATGCGGTGACTCTGCACATCGTCAATATCCTTTTTGCCTGCCGAGCAACCGCGCAGGAATTCGTTTAAATCGAAGTCGAGACATTCGTAAACGCAGTCAACGGGCATACCGCCGTGCAATACTCCGTCGCACACAAGCACAATACCGCTGTTCTCGGTAAGATTTAAAGTTTCTTCGTTGAGCGACAGTACAAGACTGCCCTTTAAAACTCTGATAAGCTCGTAATCCATGTGCCAATGAAACGGCATTTGATAACGCGGGTGCTCCTTTGTAACGTGGTGCAGCTCTATCGGAAAGTCGAAAGTGCCTCGTGATTTTTTCTCCTGAAATTCACCGAAATTCATAATTTACCTCAAAAGTGAAAATTGTTATATTTTTTATTTATTATACTACAAGAATTTATATAAAGACAACAGTATAATTAAAAATATATGAAAAAAATATATTTAATTTTTATAAACAGGAGGAAATTATGAGTAAAACAAGACTTATAGGTGATTATCCGGTTATAGGAATCCGCCCGACAATCGACGGCAGACGCGGCCCTTTAAAGGTGCGTGAGTCACTTGAGGAGCAGACCATGAATATGGCTCTTTCGGCGGCAAAGCTTTTTACCGACAATCTTCGCTATACAAACGGCGAGCCGGTAAAGGTTGTAATTGCCGACACAACCATAGGCAGAGTTGCCGAGGCGGCGGCTTGTCAGGATAAGTTTAAAAAAGCGGGCGTAGACATAACTCTTACAGTTACTCCGTGCTGGTGCTACGGTAGCGAGACTATGGATATGGATCCGAATACCATAAAAGGCGTTTGGGGCTTTAACGGAACGGAAAGACCGGGTGCGGTTTATTTAGCTTCGGTGCTCGCCTCACACGCTCAAAAGGGACTCCCTGCGTTTGGAATCTACGGCAGAGACGTACAGGAGGCTGATGCCACCGAAATTCCCGACGATGTAAAAGAAAAGCTTCTGCGTTTCGGCAGAGCGGCAGTTGCCGCGGCTACCATGCGCGGAAAATCATATCTTCAGATAGGCTCCATAACAATGGGTATAGCCGGCTCTATAATAAACCCCGATTTCTTTGAAGAGTATCTCGGTATGCGCGTTGAGTCGGTAGACGAGGTGGAAATAATCCGCCGAATGACCGAGGGCATATATGACGAGGCAGAGTTTAAAAAGGCTCTCAAATGGACAAAAGAAAACTGCAAAGAGGGCTTCGATAAGAACCCCGACTGGTTTAAAAAGTCCGATAAGGAAAAGGAAGAGGCTTGGGAATTTGTCGTTAAGATGATGTGCATAATAAAAGACCTCTATAACGGCAACGAAAATCTCCCCGACGGTGCCGAGGAGGAAAAAGTAGGTCACAACGCAATCTGCGGCGGCTTCCAGGGCCAAAGACAGTGGACGGATTTTTACCCGAACTGCGATTTCCCCGAGGCGCTCTTAAATACCTCGTTCGATTGGAACGGCGCTCGCGAAACCTATGTTCTCGCTACCGAAAACGATACGTTGAACGGCGTTTCCATGCTTTTCGGTAAGCTGCTTACAAATACCGCGCAGCTCTTCTCCGACGTTCGTACATATTGGAGCCCCGAGGCAGTCAAAAAGGCTACGGGCTATGAGCTTGAGGGCGTGGCAAAGGAGTCAAAGGGATTTTTGCATCTGATAAATTCGGGCGCGTCCGCTCTCGATTTCTGCGGCGAAGTTAAAGACGAAAACGGCAACGGTATTGTAAAACCGTTCTGGGAAATGACCGATAAGGATATCAAAGCCTGCACCGACGCCACAACATGGAATGCGGCGGATCTCGGATATTTCCGCGGCGGCGGATTCTCTTCAAGATTTTTAACAAGAAGCGAAATGCCCGTAACCATGTGCCGCCTGAATCTTGTTAAGGGTCTCGGTCCCGTTATGCAGATATGCGAGGGCTACACCGTAAATCTTCCCGACGAGGTTTCCGACAAGCTTTGGAAGCGCACAGACTATACCTGGCCGTGCACTTGGTTTGCTCCGCGCCTTACCGGCAAGGGTGCGTTTAAATCGGCTTACGACGTTATGAATAATTGGGGAGCCAATCACGGAGCGTCATGCTACGGTCATATCGGAGCCGACCTCATAACGCTTTGCTCCATACTCAGAATCCCGGTTTGTATGCACAATGTACCCGAAGAAAAAATATTCCGTCCGGCGGCATGGAACGCTTTCGGAATGGATAAAGAGGGTCAGGATTACAGAGCCTGCAAGAACTTCGGCCCCATGTATAAATAAGGTGTAAAATGAGTAACGAAAAATATAACACACTCGCCTTTGACTTCGGCGCGTCAAGCGGCAGGGCAATAGTCGGCTCGTTTGACGGCGAAAAAATTGAGCTTTCCGAAATACACCGCTTTCCCAACGACCCGGTGTTTGTCGGCGGAACTATGTATTGGGACGTGCTAAGGCTGTTCCACGAAATTAAGCAGGGGCTTTTAAAATCGCGCCCTTATAATATAAAAAGTCTCGGCATAGATACTTGGGGCGTCGATTTCGGCCTGCTTGACAAGGACGGAAAACTGCTTGAAAATCCCGTGCATTACCGTGATAAAAGAAATATCGGTATGTTAAACAAAGCTTTTTCTTATATTTCACAGGAGGAGCTTTATAACATAACGGGCAATCAGTTTATGGAGATAAACACGGCGTTTCAGCTTTTATCGTTAAAGCTCGCGCGCCACGATTTGCTCTCACGGGCGGATAAAATGCTTCTGATGCCCGACCTTTTCCGCTATTTCCTTACCGGTGAAAAAACGACCGAGTATTCGATAGCTTCTACAACTCAGCTGCTTGATGCCGAAAAGCGTTGTTGGTCAAAGAGAGTAATTGACGCTCTTTCTCTTCCCGAGGGTATTTTTTGCGATATTGTACCCACCGGTTCCGCGGCGGGAACCTTGTCCGATGAAATATGTGAGGAACTGTCGATACAGCCGTGCGCCGTTACTGCGGTTGCAGGTCATGATACACAGTGCGCAATGGTGGCCGTTCCCACCGAAAAAGATGATTTCATCTTCCTCAGCTGCGGCACGTGGTCACTGCTCGGAACAGAGCTCTCAGAGCCTCTCATAAACGAAAAAACGCTCCGCTGCAATGTTACAAACGAGGGCGGATACGGCGGAAAAGCGTCTTTCCTTAAAAATATTATCGGTCTTTGGCTTATACAGGAGACTCGCCGACAGTGGCAGAAGGAGGGTGACAGCCTTTCGTTTGCCGAGATGGAAACTCTCGCACGAAACGCGAAGCCGTTTTCTTGCTTTATAGACCCCGACGCTCCAGATTTTGTTGCCGCCGGGAATATTCCGGAGCGGATAAGGGCATATTGTCGCAGAACAGGGCAGTATGTTCCAAAATCCAAAGGGGAAATTCTCCGCTGTATTTATGAGAGCCTTGCCATGAAATACCGTTATGCCGCAGAGCAGATTGAGTTCTGCACCGGCAAAGAATACGACACAATATATATTGTGGGCGGCGGCACAAAGGATAAGCTTCTCTCATCGTTTACTGCGTCGGCGTGCAATAAAAATGTTTCCGCCGGACCTACCGAGGCCACCGTTCTCGGCAATATTGCTCTTCAGCTTCTGGCGGAGGGCAAAATAAAAACGCTCCGTGACGCGCGCAGAATAATCAGTAATTCCGAAGAGGTCACAAGCTTTACACCAAGCGAACCCGAAGCGTGGAATAAAAAATATCAGACTTTTAAGGAGGTAGTTTCTCTTGCTTAAAGGAATACCGGAAATACTTTCTCCGGAGCTTTTAAAGGTGCTCTGCGAAATGGGTCACAGCGACCGTCTTGTTATCGCGGACGGCAATTTCCCCGTTATGAGTATGGGCAAAAACGCTCAGATAATCCGTATGGACGGGCACGGCGTACCGGAAATACTTGATGCAATTCTAAGAGTGTTTCCGCTTGATACATATATCGAAAAGCCGGTAAATCTTATGGAGGTTATGCTGGGCGACGATGTGCAGACTCCGATTTGGGACGTTTACAAAAAAACAGTCGAAAAATATGATGAGCGCGGGAAAAACGCCATAGGCGAAATCGAGCGATTCAAATTTTACGAAGAGACAAAGACGGCGTATGCTGTTATAGCTACAAGCGAAAAGGCTCTTTATGCCAATATAATGCTCCAAAAGGGCGTTGTCTGATTAAATAACGAAAGGAACTTGAAAAATGGATTATATGGAAACAAGAGAAGTTATGTGCGATATTTGCCATAAGATGTGGCAGCTCGGCTGGGTTGCGGCAAATGACGGTAACCTCTCGGTAAAATTACCCGACGGTAACTTCCTTGCAACGCCGACAGGCATCAGCAAAAGCTTCATAACCCCCGAAAAACTCGTCATAATAAATCCCGAGGGCGAGGTGCTCCAAGCTATTGACGGTTACAGACCGTCGTCGGAAATCAAAATGCATCTTCGCTGCTATAAAGAACGCGACGACGTAGGAGCGGTGCTCCATGCTCATCCGCCTACAGCCACGGGATACGCCGTAGCGCACATTCCGCTTGACAGATACACGATGATAGAAACCGTTGCGGCGATAGGCTCGATCCCCGTAACACCGTACGGTACGCCGTCTACATACGAGGTGCCGGACGCCATTGCCCCGTATCTTCAAGAGCACGATGTATTGCTTCTTGCAAATCACGGCGCGCTTACGGTCGGTGCCGACGCAATAACCGCATATTACCGTATGGAAACACTTGAGCTATTTGCAAAAATCAGCCTTACGGCACATCTTCTCGGCGGCGAAAAGGAAATTTCGCGCGAAAATATCGACAAGCTGATAGAGCTTCGTAAGTATTACGGCATAACAGGCAGACACCCGGGATACAAGCATTACAGAGAAGACTGAGCCGGAGGATAACTCAAATACCTCTTCTCAGGAACCGAATAAAACCGATAACGTGTTTTACTCATTTCTCATTACTAAAGCGTTACGGACTTTGAGTCCGTGACGCTTTTTGTATTTTTGACAGCGATTTTTTATTGTAAATATCGAAAAAGTGATATATAATTCATATGTAATCTAAATTGAATTGTGGCAGGTGGTTATATGAAGCCGTACGGACTTATACTTGCTGGCGGCGGTGCAAAGGGCGCATACCAGATAGGCGCTTGGAAAGCCATGCGCGAGCTTGACATTGAATTCGAGGCTATAGCTGGAGCCTCAATCGGCGCTATAAACGGAGCTATGATAGCTCAAGGGGATTTTGACGATGCGTATGAGCTTTGGAGCAACGTTGAGGTTTCGAGCGGTGTGAATATTCAGGGCGAGCTGAAGGACCCGAAAAATCTGTTCAGCTTCAGTAATTTCCCGAAAATCGCACACGAGATAATACGCAACGGCGGTGTTGACGTTACGCCGGCAAAGGAGCTTATAGCTGCCCATATCGACGAGAAAAAAGTAAGAGCGTCAAACATTCCGCTTGCTATTGAAACTGTCGACCTTGATTCGCTGAAGCCTGTCGAGATGTTTGTCGATGAAATGCCGGAGGGCGAGCTTATCGATTACCTTATGGCTTCGGCAAGAGTTCCGGGGCTTAACAGACAAGGCCCAAAGGACGGCAAATTCCTCGACGGCGGCGTTTATGACAATACCCCGATAGGCATACTCAGAAAGCGCGGCATAAATCGCCTTATCGTAGTCGATATATCCGGCATAAAAGGAATAGGTCACAAGGAGGCCTTGAGCTGTGCCAATATAGTTTATATCCGTCCGTTTGACGCAAAGGAGCTCGGCGAGTCGTTTGAGTTTGATAAAGAAGCGACGGAGCGTCGAATCAAAATGGGATATCTTGACACCAAAAAGGCGTTCGGCAGACTTTTCGGCCAGTTTTATTATTTCTCCCAAAAGGAATATAAGGCAATGCAGGAGCATTACGGCTACGAAGCGGTAAACGAGCTTGAAACGCTCGCTTTGGAATATGAGCTGCCGCGGCTTACCGTTTACACGGAGCGCAAATTTCTCCGCTCGTTAAAGGCTCTTATAAACAAAAAAGATGCGCTCCCCTCCGACGAAGATGAGGACGAGGAGAAAAAATCAAAGCTCAAAAAGGCTGCTGAGGTTATACAGGAAACGCCGCAGATTTTGCTTAAAAAGTTCTCGATATATACGAGAAATAAAAAATATGCAAACGCGGTTTCCGTGCTTGAAAAATTCGGCGACAAAAAATAAAAATATACGGCAGAGCATTTAATATGCCCTGCCGTTTGCTTTTTCGGTGTATGCGGTTATCACGTATTTGTTGCAGAGCAGCGAAAAAACATATCGCCCTTTTTCGCAGTAATAGTCAATATCGCAAAATTTCAAATTGTCAAAGAATATACCGCTGTCGTTAATGGCTTTTTCCGCCTCTCTCGATGTTACTCCCATAAGCTCCGATGACAAGGCTATGTACGAGTCATAAAACTCCCGAAGCTCCTGTTCGTTGTAAGAGCCTTCTTCGCCGGTTACGGTTGCCGCGATTCCCGTTACCGTACCATTTTCATCTGTGTCAAGCGTTAATAATGCAGTTTTGTCTCCTATTTTGTAAAAGCTGTAAAAGCAGCCGTCGCTTTTACATTCCTTGAAAAACTCCTCATACTTGATTTCGGGAGAATCGTATTCCGAATTGTAGCGGCGGCAAAATTCATATGCGTCAATGCTCTCTTGCCGTGAGCAGGCGGTTAGACAAACAGCTGACAGGCTTGCCGATATGAAAAAGCAAAAAAACTGCCTGCATAGCATTTTGCACGTTTTGTGTTTATTAACTGTTTGTTCATACTTTTTTAACAAAAACATATGGCATTCTATCCTTTAATAGTATAAAATTATTAGGTATACTCAATTACTTTAAAATATTATATTCCAATCAAAATGCGAAAGTGGTGGTATTTTGTTTAAGAAATTCAAAAGATTATCCCGAAAAAGGCAGATTTTTACGGTTTTGATTTCGGTAATTATAGTTGCGCTTGTGGCAGCGCTTCTCTATCAGACCTTTAAGCCGGAGCCGAGACCCGAATATCAGGTGCAGGCAGCCTCTGTCGGAGATATACAGGCGACATTTGATACGAAGGGGACGGTTGAGTCCACAAGCACCGAAAAATTCACGGCGGCGGCAGGCGTCAAGGTAAGCTCCGTCAATGTCGCGGTGGGCGACAGAGTAGAGGCGGGGGATGTTCTTGCTACCTTTGATGTATCTTCAATAGACGGTACGCTCGCAAATTATAAAAGTGCCTTTGACAAAGCCAAGGCGGCATACGACAAAGCAAGCGGTACCGTGAGCTCCGCAAAAAGCGGTATAAAGGCAATCGACCTTCAGATTTCTCAGACGGAAAGCGATATTTCCGCACTTAAAAGAGAAATAGCCGCAACACATAATGCCGATATAAAAAATGCCGAGAACGCAAAAAAATATACCGAAGAACAGCTTGAGGCTCTTCGCGAGCAACTTAAAAACGGCGGACTTACCGAGGAAGAGATACAGGATATAATCAATTCCCTTAAAAATTCCTCCGGCGATGTAGATATAGAAAAGGCTCTTTCAGACTCCGTTGCCGCAAAGCAGATGAAATTAGCCCAGGCGGAGGCACAGCTGACCTCGCTTAAAACTCAGCGCGCCGTTTATGAGGCTCAGACAGACGAAACCGTGTCCGATATCTATAAATCCGTTATGGAGCAAAAGCAAAAGGATTATGAGAGCTATAAAGCTATATATGATTCCCTTAAAAACGGTTGGGTCGCTTCGGCGGACGGAATAATCACCACGGTCAATATTGAGGCGGGCAAGGAGTTTACGCCCGCGGATACAGGTTCCTCCGGCGTTGATCTCTCTTCGATTATCGGCTCTATGACGAGCAATTCCGAGGTAGCTTCAACTTTAACCGACATTCTTTCGTCAACAGCAGGCTCCGCTTCGTCTGTCGGCGACGGTATAGTTCTTGAAAATTACGGTGAGTTTATAGCAAGCTTTACTGTCGGCAAATATGACCTTCTCGGACTTAAGGTCGGTCAAAGTGCGGTTGTATCGACTCTCGGCTCAGATTATGACGCGGTTGTGTCGTATGTCGGTGCCACGGCTTCCGAAAATAACGGACTTAATATCAGTTCCATCGCTTCAAGCCTTACGGGTTCATCGTCAAATTCGGCGAGCGCGGTTGCAAAGGTCAAGATATTAAATCCCGACGAAAAAATAGTTATCGGCTTTGATGTTGATATAAAAGTCAATACCGAGAAAATAACAAATGTCCTCAAAATACCGGTTGACGCCGTAGCAACTGATGACGCCGTCACTTATGTATATGTATATAATCCAGATAAAAAAACCGTTGAAAAAAGAACGGTTGAGCTCGGCGTGTTTTCCGATGACGATTATGAAGTGAAATCCGGTCTTTCCGAGGGCGAAATGGTTGTTATGAATCCGAAAGCGGCTCTCACGGACGGAACAAAAATAGCGGTTAAGGGTTAATTTAAGCTGAAAAGGCAGGTGGCTCCGAATTGAATATAAAAGAAAACATAAGGATCGCCATTTTCAGCATTAAGTCGAACCTTATGCGCTCGCTTCTTACAATGCTCGGCATTATAATCGGCGTAGCTTCGGTAATAGCTGTAATAACTGTCGGCAACGGCGGCAGAGATTATATCGTGGGTATGATTCGTGATATGGGCTCAAGTGCCATAAGCATTACCGTCAATGCCGCAAATTCCGATATCTCAAATTCCGACTATATTACGGACGACGATATAAACGCCATTAAATCTCTCGATAATGTTCAGTACGTATCACCGATGGTAATGACCCTTGGCTCACTTTCGGTGGACGGCAACGACAAAAACGCCATAGGCTTTATAGTCGGAGGCAACAGCGATTTAAGATATGTTATGAACGGCGACTGCATATACGGCAGATACTTCAATAAAACCGAGGTTGAGGCCGGCAGAAGCGTGTGTATAATCGATTCAACAAGTGCCATGCAGCTTTTCGGCAAGAAAAATGTTGTAGGCGAATTTGTTTCCTTTAATTATAACGACGTATCCGTGAGCTTTAAGATTATCGGAGTTACCGATATGATGAGCTCGTTTGGCGGCGACAGCGAAAAGATGCTGGAAAATATGAATTCTCTTACCGGCGGTGCAGCGGTGACGAGTGCCATGATAATGGTTCCGTCTACCGTAGCCACTCAAATAATGGGCGGCGAGGCTCGATACGATACCGTTTATATTATGGCAAAGGATGAAAACGATCTTGAAAGTGCCGGCAATGCGGCGGCAAACCGTATAAAGGCAAGACATAACAACATGGACCGCGATTGCTATACCGTAACCAATATGGCAACCTATATTGACCTTTTAGATACGGTCATAAACGTATTTACCATATTCATAGCGGCGGTCAGCGCAATATCTCTCGTAGTCGGCGGAATAGGCGTTATGAATATTATGCTCGTCTCCATAACGGAGCGAACGCGCGAAATAGGCATACGAAAGGCTCTCGGAGCCAAAACGTCCACGATATTGTTCCAGTTCCTCACGGAGTCCATAATTCTGTGCCTCATAGGCGGACTTATAGGACTTTTGCTGGGTGTTTCGGGAGCGGCACTGGTTTCGAAAATTATGAATGTTCCGCTTGAGGTGAAATTCTCGACAATTGCGCTCGCCATAGGATTTTCAACGGCGATAGGTGTGATATTCGGCGTTTATCCCGCAAAGCGAGCTGCAAAAATGCCGCCTATCGAGGCACTTCGAAGAGACTGATTTTTTAAAACGGAGTTGTGGGCAGAGATGGCCCACAGCCCCGTTTTTTTGTTTGTACTTAAAAATTGTCTCTCGATGGGTCATATCCTGCAAAACGGTATTGTATATTTATTTTTGTCTAAAACTTCGCGACAAGATCGTTACTTTACATTTTTGAGAGCGTAAAATCCGCTTAAAACCGAAGTTTTTAACATTATGAACACGGTTTTGAACATTTTGATTGTCAAAAACTTCCGTGGCATAATATGTCAAAACTGCATAATTGTATTGTTCGAAATAAATTTATTGCATATTTTTTTGAATTACAAGGCTCGCTGTCCGTCATTTTTCGACAATTGCAGACCGATTTTTGAATAATGTTGTGTTTTGCGGCAGCTTTTGATATAATATAATAAGCAAATGAGAAAAGGAGTGTATTACCGTGGGACTTACCGTTACGGGGTTCACCGTTCTTTGGTCGGTGCTTCTTGTACTGTTTATAATTGCAGAGGCGATAACCGTTCAGCTTGTTTCCATTTGGTTTGCCATAGGCTCTCTTGTTGCGCTTATTGCCAATTTTTGCGGTGCGAATGCACTTGTGCAGGCGGCACTTTTTGTCGGTGTATCGTTTGCGGCTCTTTTGCTGACAAGACCGCTCGTGAAAAAGTTCTCTACTCCTAAAATACAGCGTACAAATATTGACCGTATCATAGGCGAAAGGGCGATAGTCACGGAGGAGATAGACAATCTTCGTGCCATAGGCATCGTAAAAGCCGACGGAAAATCGTGGAGTGCTCGTTCCGCAGACGGAAGCATTATACCGGCAGGAAGCGTCGTTGAGGTGCAAAAAATCGACGGTGTTAAGCTGATAGTCGGTTTAATACAGAATAAATAAAAGGAAGAGGTATTTTATTATGGCATGGCTTTACGTTATTTTGGCGATAATTGTAATTGCATTGGTTATCGTTATAGCAAATCTTAAAATTGTTCCGCAGTCAAAAGCATATGTTATCGAGCGACTCGGTGCATATCTTACGACGTGGCAGACCGGATTTCACGTTAAAATCCCGTTCTTTGAGAGAATAGCCAAGGTTGTCTCATTAAAAGAGCAGGTCGTTGATTTCGCACCGCAGCCCGTTATCACCAAGGATAACGTAACTATGCAGATAGATACGGTTGTGTTCTTTCAGATAACCGACCCCAAGCTTTACACATACGGTGTTGAACATCCGATTTCCGCTATTGAAAATCTCTCGGCAACCACACTTCGTAACATCATCGGCGAGATGGAGCTTGACGCAACGCTTACATCGCGTGATACCATAAATGCAAAAATACGTGTTATTCTTGACGAAGCAACCGACCCATGGGGCATTAAGGTTAACCGCGTCGAGCTTAAAAACATCATCCCGCCGCGTGAGATTCAGGATGCCATGGAAAAGCAGATGAAGGCAGAGCGTCATCGCCGTGAGGCAATTCTTACGGCAGAGGGTGAAAAGGCAAGTAAAATACTTGTGGCAGAGGGTCATAAGGAGTCTCAGATACTCAACGCCGAGGCAGAAAAACAGGCGGCAATTCTTCACGCCGAAGCCGTTAAAGAAGCTAAAATACGTGAGGCGGAGGGCGAAGCCGAGGCTATACTCGCCGTCCAAAAGGCAAATGCGAAGGCCATTGAGCTTATAAACGAGGCTGCTCCGAGCGACGCTGTTATAGCCATAAAGAGCCTTGAGGCTTTCTCAAAGGCAGCCGACGGTAAGGCTACTAAGATTATTATCCCGTCCGAGATTCAAAGCCTTGCAGGTCTTGCCGCGAGCCTTAAAGAGCTTGTTACGGAGCCTGTCGCAGAAGAAAAAAACGACTCCTGTGCAGATAAGACAGAGTAAAACGCTGATTTGATTTTAATTCCGCCGCAGAGCTTTTCCTTTAAAAAGCTTTTGCGGCGGCTTTTTGCAAATTCTCTAAAGTTTTGTATAAGCCCTTGCAATATTGAAAAGATTATATTATAATAATATCACCTTAATTTGGTCGTGTGCCGTGCGGGTCCTGTGCGACAGAGCTCCACGAACCATGTCAGGCGGGGAACCGAGCAGCATTAAGTGGTCAGCCTGTGCGCCACAGTCCGCCTGCACGGTGCATGACCAAGTTAAGGTCTTTATTTTTGTTATAATGAAGCCGAAAAGTGCCGCTGTATTTTGATTGGCACAAAAGCAGGAGGTGTGAAAATGTATCAGGCGCTGTATCGCAAATATCGTCCGCAGACCTTTTCCGACGTCGTCGGGCAGGAGCACGTTACCGAGACTCTCAGAAACGCGGTAAAATCAGGCAGACTTTCACACGCCTATCTTTTCACCGGTTCTCGCGGAACGGGCAAAACCTCCTGTGCCAAAATTCTCGCAAAAGCGGTCAACTGTGAAAATCCCGTGGACGGCAATCCGTGCGGAAAATGTGCCGCCTGCCGCGGTATAGACGACGGCTCGATTTTGGACGTCATCGAAATAGACGCCGCGTCAAATAACGGTGTTGACAATATCAGAGATCTCCGCGAGGAGGCTAATTATACGCCGTCCGCCGTAAAGTACCGCGTGTATATCATAGACGAAGTGCATATGCTCTCCGTCGGCGCGTTTAATGCTCTTTTAAAAACGCTTGAAGAGCCGCCAGAGCACGTCAAATTCATTTTGGCGACTACCGAGGTGCATAAGCTTCCGTCTACGATTTTGTCACGTTGTCAGCGTTTTGATTTTAAACGCATTTCACCCGAGGATATAGCAAAGAGGCTTTCATTTGTAGCTGATAAAGAAAATATTGATTTAACCCCTGAGGCGGCAATGCTTATATCGCGTATTGCCGACGGCGCACTCCGTGACGCCTTGTCGCTGCTTGACAGGTGCGCGTCTTACGGAACCGAAATAACCGAAAAGGTGGCAAGCGATGCCGCAGGCATAGCCGGCAGAGAGCATCTGTTTGAGCTTGTTGACGCCGTTATCTCTCACGATAGTCCAAGGGCACTCACGATAATAGATGAGCTTTACAATAATTCCTGCGATATGGAACGTCTTTTAAGCGAATTACTCTCTCATTTCCGTAATATGATGGTTGCGCTGACGGTGCCTAATTTCAGAGAGCTCGTTATTTGCCCCGATTCCGAAATAGAGATAATACGCCGCCAGGCCAAGAGCTTAACGCTTGAGAGCGTTCTCTCGTGTATGGACAGAATCGGTGACGCCATAGTCGCAATCAAAAGGGGAGCCGACAGACGCACAAGTGCCGAAATGGCTGTTATCAGACTGACAAGTCCGAAGCTTGATACGGATACGGCGGCTGTTTTACGCAGAATTTCGGATATTGAAGTAAAGCTTAAAAACGGCGTGTTTAAGCCCTCTCCCGAATCTCGGGAGTCGGATTTTGCCGCAAATGCATCTCCGATGAAGCAAAGCGAGCCGAACGAAGCGCAAACACAGCAGGTTAAAAACGAAAAGCCCGAAAGCAAAGAGGCTGTTTCCGATAAAACGCCTGCCGCTTATGATGAGCCAAACAATGCGGAGCCGAAAGTAAATGAGACGTCGCAAGATAAAACCCGAGAAATAAAATCGGACGAAGTGTTTGAAAATTGGGCTGAGGTTGTCGATATATTGTCGCGTACTTCACCGGCTCTTACGGGATTTTTAAACGGCTCTACGGCGTTTGTTCATCCGGGCGGATTTTTACTTATAAAATCGTCAAATTCAATACTCGGCCAAATGCTGATGACAGGCAATTTTTCAAACGACATTGTAAAGGCCGTGTATGAGGTCAGCGGCAAAAAATATCGTATAGGAATATACAATGACGAGCATTCCGAGGCAAAGCCGAAAAAAGACCCGTTAGATGGGCTTTTGAGCAGGGCAAAGGAGCTCGGCATCAATGTTATAGACCAGTAAATAAGATTAAATTGGAAGGAAATGGTAATAATATGAAAGCAAGAATTCCGAACCAAGGTCCTACCGGAGCCAATATGATGAAAAAGCTCCAGGAGGTTCAAAGTAATATGAGCGCGCTTCAGGATGAGCTTGCCGCAGCGGAGTACAATGCGTCGGCAGGCGGCGGAGCGGTTGAGGTTACGGTAAACGGCTCGCATGAAATTAAGGCTATCAAAATCAAACCCGAGGTTATCGACCCCGAAGAGCCCGAAATGCTTGAGGATCTTCTTATGGCTTCTCTCAATGAGGCTATGCGTAAAGCCGACGAAACCGCAGAGCGTGAAATGAATAAGCTTACCGGCGGACTTAATATCCCCGGAATGGGCGGTATGTTTTAATGGGATACAATATCCCTGCGCTTGAAAAGCTGATAGACGAATTTCGCAAAATGCCGTCAGTAGGCACAAAATCGGCGGAAAGAATGGCGTTTTATGTGCTCGGGCTTGACGATAACGGGACCGCAGAGCTTGCAAATGCCATAGTGACGGCTCACGAAAAAATACATCAGTGCAAAATTTGCCGCAATCTTACCGAAGATGAAATCTGCCCGATTTGCAGTAATGAAAAGCGCGACAGATCTACAATTTGCGTGGTTGAAAGTCCGCGTGATGTCATAGCGTTTGAGCGTACCCACGAATACCGCGGTCTGTATCACGTGCTGCACGGCGTTATTTCGCCGATGAACGGTATAGGCCCCGACGACCTCACCGTTAAAGAGCTCCTTTTGCGTATGAATGACAGCGTAAACGAAGTTATTATGGCTACAAACCCCACGGTAGAGGGCGAGGCAACGGCTATGTATATCAGCAAGCTTTTAAAGCCCATCGGCATAAAAGTAACAAGGCTTGCTTACGGTGTTCCCGTAGGTGCCGACCTTGAGTATGCCGACGAAGTAACTTTGATGCGCGCACTTGAGGGCAGAAATCTTATATGATTAAAAGGTTCGGCAGTTAGCTGCCGATAATGTTGACGAAAGGTAAAACTTATGGCTGCCGAGCAAATCAAAAAAATTGCACAGAATAAAAAAGCCTACCACGATTATTTCATTCTTGAAACCTACGAGGCGGGTATAGAGCTTTTCGGCACGGAAGTCAAGAGTATACGCGAGGGCAGGATAAACTTAAAGGATTCCTGGTGCAGTATCGACGGCGGCGAAATATTTGCAAATTCGGTTCATATAAGCCCGTATGATCACGGCAATATTTTTAACCGCGATCCTCTGCGCGTAAAACGCCTTTTAATGCATAAAAAAGAAATACACAGGCTCTACGGCACAATAAAACAGCAGGGGCTGACTCTCATACCGCTGTCGGTCTATTTTAAAAACGGCAGGGCAAAAATGGAAGTCGGTCTTTGTAAGGGCAAAAAGAATTACGATAAGCGTGACGTTGCCGCCAAAAAGGAAGCAACGCGCACTATCGACAGAGAGCTGAAAGAGCGAATGAGATAATATATAAGGGGATGAAAGGATTTCGACGGGGTCTTTGAACCACGATAAGCGAGCAGCGGTGTGGTGCCGCTTTAAACAGCCACAGTTTATTAAAAATAAACGACAAAGATTCTAAAGTTTTACTCGCTGCTTAAGTCAGCGGGTCGTTCCCTCCGAAGTACCGCGATCGGATAAGGAGCGTCATCAGCGGTAAATGTGAACGGGTAACCGCCTTGTAACCCGTCACACACAACAGGGCTACCAAAGCGCATAGACCGCCGTCGGGCGATGTGCCGAGGGAATTTTAAATAGACGGATACGCTCGTAGAAATTTGTGAGGATGAGATTTCGGACGCGGTTTCGATTACCGCCATCTCCACCATTCGGGCCGTACTCGAACACGTGAGTGCGGGCCCTTTTCTCGGATATTGTAAAATATCAGCGCCTCATCGTTGCGGAGCTCGACTCGGGCGATGAACGTGTCAACTAACCGAGCGCGGAAGTCGTCATCCGTGACGTCTCCGACGCGGAAGGAGCGCAGCCAGGCCTCGACCACCTCATGGGTGAGTCGGGGCCTTTTTATTTCTGCCCGCTGGATCTCCAGCACCAGCTGCTCCTCCTCTTCCTCCAGGGCAGCCAAACGAGAGACCAGGCCACGGGCCCCGCCTTCCTCTATCGCGTCCAGCAAGTTCCGCTGGCGCTTTTTATTTGAGTCAAGACGCCGACGCAATCCCACCACGGGATCGTCGGCGTTTTCCTGTTCCTGGACTTCCAGGATCCGGACGGTCAGCTTCTCGATCATCTCATCGGTCAGCATATCGTTCACCGTGGCCAGGATGATCGCATCCTCCAGGTGGTCCTTCGGGAACGGCTTCAGCTCGCACTTCTTCCCGCGCTTTTTGTCCCCGCACTTGTAATATCGGTACACTTTCCCCAGCTTCCCGGTGCCGGCCTCTGCGCTGATCATCGAGCCGCAATACCCGCAGAACATTTTACAGCTCAGCAAATAGTTCACCTTCGCCCTCCCTGCCGCATTGTTGCGGCTCGTCTTAAAGTGCCGGGCAGCTTCCAGGAAGGTCGCCTGGTCGATGATCGGTTCCACGTTCAGCTTCACGTCCTGGATGTAGAACTCGCCCAGGTACTTCTCATTCCGCAGCATACGATAGACGACAGCATTGGAGACCGGCTTCCCGCGCCGGCCCATGATCCCACGGTCAGCGAACAGCTGGACGATGTCCCGGATCTGGCCGCCAGCGATGTGGAGCTTGAACGCCTCCCGGACAACTGCCGCCTCGCGCTCATCCACGACGATGTGACGCTCGGCGTCTACTTTATACCCTATAGGCAGAGACTGGCCGCAATACTGACCCTTCTTCGCGGTCTCCTTCATGCCTCTGATGACCTTCTGGCGGAGATCGGCGGAGTAATACTCGGCCAGGCCCTCCAGCACGCTCTCCAGGATGATTCCCTCCGGGCCCTCCGGAACGCTCTCCCGGGCGTACATCAGCTTGACACCTGCCCGCTTCAAGGCCATTTTTCCCATAGCAATGTCCTGGCGATCCCGACCGAAGCGGTCGATCTTCCACACCAGGACGCAGTCGAAGCGGCCCTTCTCCGCGTCTCGCAGCATCCGCTGGAACTCGTCACGGCCGACGACGCTCTTGCCGGAGACGTGCCGGTCTGCATATATTTCTATGATGTCAATGCCGTGCTCCTCAGCATACTGCTGGCAGTCGGCAACCTGGCCCTCGATGGACTGCTCCGTCTGGTGCGGGCCTGGTGAATATCTCGCATAAATGACGCCGCGCATGGCACCGTCCTCCCTTCTCGGGGTCCTCCCGTTAAATGTGCAGGATCGCTCTGATCGCTGCCTGGGTCTCAGCTCCGGCGTGCCGGAAAGCCTTCAGCAGCTCCAGCTCCGCAGCAGTAACTTCAACGCAGGGGCCGGATGTGGGGTCGGTGTGATCCCCGGACAGCCGCGTGATTTTATCAGAATACCCCAGCAAATAGTTCATATCTACATTGAAAAAGTCCGCGATCACTTCCGCCGTCTCGAAATCGGGGCGGCGGTCTCCGCGTTCATACATATTGACAGCGCTCTTTGATATGCCAAGCTGGTCGGCCAGTCTGCTCTGAGACAGCTCCCGCTCCAGTCGTAATTTCTTAAAGATTTTTGCAAATTCAGCCATAAGAATGACCTCCCTTATTTAGATACTTTGATTATACACATAACGTGCAAAAATTTCAATTAAATTTTCACGAAATGTGCTTGACAGAGCACGATGCGTGTGCTATATTGTGAATGTGCACGAAACGTGCACGCAAGAGACCCCACAACGACAGGAGGGCACACGATGAACACCTACAAGATTATTTTTACCCGCGAAAACGGGACCCAGGGCACCGACCACTTCACCGCCATCAACGAGCGCCAAGCCCGCAAAGACTTCGGCGAGTGCTACCGTCACAGCACGGCCACCATCATCAGCATAGAGCTGGCCAGCACCAATACCCCGGCCACCAAACAACAGGAGCGCGACACCCTGGAGAAGATCCGGAAGATGGTCGAGCAGCTGGGCCCGGACTCCTACCTGGCCACCGCCTTCGAGGGCTGCTTCGACCTGGCCGCTGAGAACATCGACAACGACTGGGCCTGCTCCATGGCTGACCGCGCCTGCAACGCTGAGAAGCGCGTCGCAGAACTGGAGAACAAGCTGTCCGAGGCCGTGAAGGACTACGAGGCCGCCCATGCTGCCGCCCATGCGGTCGCCGAGGAAAAGGACGCCGAGATTGCAAAGCTGAAGGATCAGCTGAAGCAGATCCAGGAGACCGCCCGCTGGAATGGCCAGAGATGTGATGAGGAGGCAACCGCCGCTGGAGAGGCCCAGCGTCGTGCTGAGGCCGCCGAGGCCGAAGTCATCCAACTGAAAGCTAAGCTCTACGACCTGCTGGTCGCCGGGGAGAAAGGGAGGACGGACTGATGGCTGCATATATGAGAAAGACGGGGATCCTCCCCGTCTGCACCAATAACGAGGCCCGGGCCTACTTCGCCGGCAAGGGCCTCACCTATGCCGACGTGACCGAGGGCGACATCCTCGCCCTGGTCATGCTGTTGAACAAGCACATCAAGAAGGCGAACAAGGACTGCGAGACCTCGATGGGCTCCATGTACCTGAGCCGCCGGATCGACCTCAAACGGAAGACCAACGGCACCATAATCAGCTGCTTCCTCTACGTCAACAGCCACTACTTCGAGCGCCGGGAGTGCATCAGTTTCAACGCTGACGGCTGGATCGGCTTCGCCGGCTGGGCTGACCAGGGCAACACCAACCCCATTTTACGAGCATTTATCGAGTGGTGCGACGCGCTCGCTGCCACCAAAGAAAAGGAGGACACACAACAATGACCCGCTTCAAGTATTATTCCAATTATCTCGCCTGCCTGCTGGGCACTCTGATCGCCTTCGAGCTCTGCTGGATCGGCGCCAAGTACGTCATCGAGGGCGAGGTGGTCCACACCTGCCTCGACCACTTCATCGCCGTGTGCGGATCGTTTTATATCACCCGTGACACCATGAAGATCTGGCTGAAGCTCCAGAAGAAGGTTCAGAAATAAGAAAGGAGGACAAGCATGAACAACAAAGTCATGGCTGAAAAGCTCAGAAAACTGAGAGGCAACAGGAGCCGCCAGGAAGTGGCTGAGGCCTGCGGCATCAGCGTCTCCGCTCTGGCTATGTACGAGGCCGGTGAGCGAGTCCCTCGCGACGAGATCAAGATCAAGCTGGCTAAATTCTACAACCGCAGCGTGAGCTATATTTTTTTTACGAATTAAGTGCACGTATCGTGCTCGATTTGAAGGAGGACACACATGGGAAGAAAGAACAGACAACGCAAGCCGGAGCCCTTCAAGTGCTGCGAGACCTGCGCCAATATGCAACCGATAGGCGACGGCGATCACATCTGTGACGCCTGCTGCAGCCACGATGGCAGCCCGACCGCTCTCGTCCTGGAGAGTTACATCCCGGCCGACGACTACTTCATCTGCGAAGGAAGCAGGTGGACACCACAATGAGCGCCACAAACCGAGGCTGCGAGCGCAAGGCTTATGACTTCTATGCCACCCCGCCGGAAACCATCCGGGCCTTCCTGGCCAACTTCGACGGCATCAGCTCCGGCGACCGCATCCTGGAGCCTTCTGCTGGCAACGGCCAGATCGTCAAAGTGCTGAGGGAAGGCGGATACGACAACCGGATCGACGCCGTGGAGCTGCGACCGGAGGAGCGGGGCACCCTGGAAGCTCTGGCTGACAACGTCACAATCGGCAGCTTCTTCGACTACGAGCCCGACTGCGGCTACGATGTCATCATAGGCAACCCGCCCTACAGTCTGGCCCTGGACTTCATCAACAAGAGCCTGGAGCTGCTGCACCCTGGTGGCCTGCTGATCTTCCTGCTCCGGACGAACTTCCTGGAGAGCGAGAAGCGCTTCAAGTGGTGGCAGGAGCACCCGCTCAGCGGTCTCTACACCCTGCACAAGCGCCCCAGCTTCACCGGCCGAGGCACCGACGCCACCAGCTACTCCTGGTTTGTGTGGGAGCGGGGGGGGACCGGCTGCATAGGTCATCAGACCATCAAAACCATCTAAGGAGGACAAGCGCATGGAAGACATTGACCTGACAATGCTGGCCCGCTCGGCCTACCGGGCGATCCTGAGAAGCGTGGAAACCGCAGAGGCTGAGGAGCCTGAGACTGTGAAGGAGGTGGTGCCTATGGCTGCACAAAAAGATTGAGCCCCGGAGCTAATGCCTCGGAGCCCAATAGAACACAGTCCCAGTATAACACAAACAAGGAGGAAATAAAAGCATGAAGATCACCGTCGAATTTGCAAACCTGAACGAGTTCAAGCAGTACATGGGCGTCGAGTCCCCGAACCTGCTCGCCCAGGCATCCAAGGAAACAGAGGACGCTCCTGCACCCGCTGAGGCCGTCCAGGAGCCCCAGAAAGCACCGGAGGACCCTGCCCCTAAGAAGAACACCAAGAAGGTCGAAAAGACCGCCCCTGCGGAAGCTGAGCCCTCTCCTGAGTCTGCTGACGCGGCTGCACCCGCTGCGCCCGCAGAAGTGACCGAGGACTTCCGCATCACCGTCCGCAAGCAGCTCGCGGCCCTCAACAAGAAGCGCGGCTACAACCGTGCGGCGGAACTCATTAACGAGCAGACCGGCAAGGGCAAGCTCACCGAGGTCGCACTCGCTGACCTGCCGAAGCTCATGGAAGCAGCAAAGGAGGAAACCAATGCCGACTAAGCACGCCCGCTGCTCCGCATCGGCCGCATACCGCTGGATCAACTGCCCCGGATCCGTCGCCCTGTCTGATCAGTGTCCGGATCCCGGCTCCAGCAGCTACGCCGACGAGGGAACAGTCGCCCACAGCCTGGCCGAGCTGAAGCTCCGCCACGTCCTGCACGAGATCACCGACGCCCAGTACAAAAAGCGCCTGGCCAAGATCCAGCAGGACGACTACTACAACGGCGAGATGGACGAGGCCACCGACTTCTATGTCGAGACCGTCCTGGAGGAGTTCGCCGCAGCCGGCGAAGGCGCCGAGCTGATGATCGAGCAGCGCCTCGATCTTTCCCAATGGATCCCGGAGGGCTTCGGCACTTCCGATGCCGTGATCATCGGCGGCAGCATGATCCAGGTCATCGACCTGAAGTACGGCAAAGGCATCAAGGTCGAGGCCAAGAACAACCCCCAGTTCCGCCTCTACGGCCTGGGCGCCGTCTCTCTGTTCGGCGATCTCTACGACTTCGACACCGTGAAGACCACCGTCGTCCAGCCCCGCCTCGATCACGTTGACAGCGAGGTCATCATTCTGAAGGAGCTGCTGCTCTGGGGCGAGGAGGAAGTCGCGCCCCGCGCCATCATGGCCATGGAGGGCTCCGACTACTTTGTGGCCGGCGACTGGTGCCGCTTCTGCCCGGCGAAGGCTCGCTGCCGCAAGCGTGCCGAGTTCAACCTGGATCTGGCCCGGATGGAGTTCCAGAAGCCCCCGCTGCTCTCCAGCGAGGAGATCGGCGAAGTTCTGGCCAAGGCCGAGCACCTGAAGAAGTGGGCCGAGGAGGTCAGCGCCTACGCTCTGGAGCAGGCCCTGGCCGGTGAGCACTACGACGGCTGGAAGCTGGTCGAAGGCCGCAGCAATCGCAAGTACGCAGACGAGATCCAGGTGGCCGACAAGCTGAAGGCTGCCGGCTTCGACGAGGCAATGCTCTACCAGCGCAAGCTCTACGGCATCACCGAGATGGAGAAGCTCGTCGGCAAGAAGAAGCTGGCCGCCACTCTGGGCGACCTGCTGGTCAAACCCGCAGGCAAGCCGGTCCTCGTGCCGGAGTCTGATAAACGCGAAGCCATCAACACAACCGAAGCGGCTCAGGCCGACTTCACCACCGGCGACGACGAAGTCGCGCCGTTCTAATTAAGGAGGATTATAAAATGTCTACTACCAAAGTTATCACCGGAAAAGTTCGTTTCAGCTATGTGAACATCTTCAAGAGCCGCGCCTTCCAGGCTGGCCAGGACGCCAAGTACAGCGTGTGCCTGCTGATCCCTAAAGAGGACAAGGCCACCATCAAGAAGATCAAGGCAGCCATCGACGCAGCTGTCCAGGACGGCATCAGCTCCAAGTGGGGCGGCAAGAAGCCCGCTAACCTGAAGCAGCCTCTGCGCGACGGCGACGCCGAGCGTGCCGATGAGGCTCCTGAGTACGAGGGTATGTACTTCCTCAACTGCAACAGCACCCAGAAGCCCGGCATCGTGGACAAGGATCTGGACGAGATCCTGGACCCCGACGAGGTCTACTCCGGCTGCTGGGGCCGCGCCTCCATCAACTTCTTCCCCTTCAACACCAACGGCAACAAGGGCGTCGGCGTCGGCCTGAATAACATCCAGAAGCTGAAGGACGACGACCGCCTGGGCGCTGCCCGTGCTTCTGCCGAGTCCGACTTCGGCGGCGACGACTTTGAGGACGACGAGGACTTCTAAGGAGGACATACAGATGCACCGAGTTATGGGCGTGGATATAGAAACCTATAGCTCCGTGGATCTGGCCGAGGCGGGCGTCTACGCCTACGTGGAGGCGCCCGACTTCGACATCCTGCTCATCTCGTACATCTTCGACGACTGGGGCGAGGACGACGTCAAGACCATCGACTGCTTCGATGCTGATCCTGACATGATGGCCGAGTTCTGCGAGGCCCTCCTCGATCCCCAGATCGTCAAGACCGCCTTCAACGCGAACTTCGAGCGCACCTGTCTGGCCAAGTGGCTCCAGAAGCCCATGCCGCCGGAGGAGTGGCGCTGCACAATGGTCAAGGCGCTGACACTGGGCCTGCCGGGCAATCTGGCAGGCGCCGGCGAGGCGCTGGGCCTTCCTCCCGAGAAGCTGAAGGACCCCCAGGGCAAGGCTCTGATCCAGTTCTTCTCGAAGCCGTGCAAGCCGACCCGGACCAACGGCCAGAGGACGCGCAACCTCCCACAGCATGACCCGGCCAAGTGGCAACTCTACAAGAGCTACAACCGGCAGGACGTTGTGACCGAGCAGGAGATCCTACGGAGGCTATCCATCTACAAGACACCGGAGTCAGAGCAGGAGCTCTGGGCTCTGGACCAACACATGAACGACAACGGCGTGGCGCTCGACATCCCCATGGTCGAGAAAATCGTCGAATATGACACCCGGCGCCGGCAGGAGCTCCAGGAAGAAGCCCAGGAGCTCACCGGACTGAAAAACCCAAACAGCCTGGCCCAGCTGAAGCGCTGGCTCGCAGAGCAGGGCGTGGAGATGACCAGCGTCACCAAGGACACCATCACCGAAGCGCTGCGAGATCCGGATCTCCCGGACATCGTCCGGAGAGTGCTGGAGATCCGCACCGCCCTGGGCAAGACCAGCGTGGCCAAGTACAGCACGATGCTGGTGGCGCACTGCCAGGATCACCGGCTGCGAGGCATCCTTCAGTTCTACGGCGCCAACCGCTCCGGACGCTGGGCCGGCCGTCTGGTGCAGACGCACAACCTGGCCAAGAACACGCTGCCGGATCTGACCCTGGCCCGCGAGCTGGCGGCCGAGGGAGACTTCGAAACCATGGGCACGCTGTTCGGAGAGACGGCCTTCGTCTTCTCTGAGCTGATCCGGACGGCCTTCATCCCATCAGAAGGCTGTCGCTTCGTGGTCTCTGACTTCTCAGCCATCGAGGCCCGAGTGCTGGCGTGGATCGCCGGCGAGGAATGGACCCTGGAGGCTTTCCGGCAGGGCAAGGACATCTATTGCGAGACCGCCTCCATGATGTACCACGTGCCCGTGGAAAAGCACGGAGCCAACAGCCACCTCCGCCAAAAGGGAAAGGTCGCAGTTCTGGCCTGCGGCTACCAAGGCGGCGTCGGCGCCATGAAGCGCATGGACAAAGGCGGCACCATCCCGGAGGACGAACTCCAGAGCGTCGTGGACCAGTGGCGGGGGGCCAACCCCAGCGTGGTGAAGCTCTGGCGCAACTGCGAGATGGCGGCCAGGACAGTCATCGAAGAACACCGCACCGTCCGGCTGAAGAACGGCATCGCCTTCGGCTACATCAACGGCAACCTGTTCATCAAGCTGCCCAGCGGCCGGAAGCTCTGCTACTGGAACACCCACCTGAAGATGGACCCGAGGGACGGCCGCGAGCACATTGTTTACATGGGAGTCAATCAGGAAACCAAGCAATGGGGAGAGACTGAGACCTACGGCGGCAAGCTGGTCGAGAACATCACCCAAGCCATCGCCAGAGACTGCCTGGCCATATCCATGCAGAGGGTCGCAGCTCTGGGCTATAACATCGTGATGCACGTCCATGACGAAATGATCGTTGACGTGCCAATCGAAGACACTGACGCGCTGGAGCGGATCAACGCCTGCATGGGCGAGGCGATCCCCTGGGCGCCCGGTTTACCACTACGGGGCGACGGCTACGAGACCCCGTTCTACATGAAAGACTAAGGAGGACACACAAATGAAAATTAACCGCACCATGACCATCGAAACCAACGAGATCCAGATCGGCGACCGCATCCAGGTCGGCCACTATACCGCCACCTGCCAGGCTCTGCCTGGCAAAGGCCTGGCTCTTTTCCTTCTGGACCAGTATCTCGACAAGGCCATGCAGATGAACGAGAAGAACACCAACAAGGGCGGCTACCAGGAGAGCGATCTCCGCGAGGAGCTCAACAGCGAGAAGATTCTGAAGGACTTCACTGGTCTGGAGCTGGCGCCCTTCGACAACGGCAATCTGCTCCGTCTGCCGTTCTACGGCGAGATGTTCGGGCACGATGACTGGTACAACTCCGGCACCGTGGAGCCTGACGACTGCGAGCAGTGGCCTCTGATGAAGGAACGCGCCAACCGCATCGCCGAACGCAAGGGCGAGAGCTACGAGTGGGGATGGCTCCAGAACAAGTACGTCCAGTCGGCGACGAATTTCTGCTATGTCAACAACAACGGTGGTGCCAACTACTGGTACGCCTCGAACTCCATCGGCGTCCGCCCGGCTTTCCTGATCAAGTTATCGTAAATCCCGGGGGCCTCGTGCCCCCGACATAAACCATCTACAAGCAAGGAGGACAGCGATGGAGCCTATCACTATACGCTGGGAGACCGGCTACATGACCATCAACCCGGACGCCTTTTTCCCAACAAGCACAGCCAGGATCCGGAAGCTCCTCCGGGTGGTCGCCCTGGACTTTGAGCGTCAGGACGTCATCCGGACGCAGCTGGCCGGGGCCTGCGAGAGCCGAGCCCAGAAGATCCTGGACGGCCGCAAGAGCCTCGCCAACGAGGCAGTAAACCACCACCAAAAAGCAGCGGACCTGGAGCCGCAGATCGAGACGGCCAAGCGCCGGATCACCGCCCTCCGGGCCTGCATCAAAGAGCAGCCAAAGAGGGCCCGCCAGCTGGGATACCCTGAACGGCTGCACGAGGAACGGGAACAGCTGAAGAAGCTGACCGCCGAGCGCTCCGGAGCCCTCTCAGCCTTCCGGAAGAAAAAGCGCGAGTTCGAGGCCGCTGAGGCCACGGCTGAAAAATTAAGACAGAACGCGGAGGTGCTGAGACCATGACCAACACAGCGGAAAAACTCACCCTGCCCCTGTTCATGGTCAAGTACAACGGCGACCTCCTGATCTCGACCGGCCGCAGCCGCTTCGAGACCTCCTGGAAGAATAAGACCATGAGCTGGGCGGCTCTCCTGAATAAGCTCTCCCGCTCCATGGAGACCACAGAGACCCACGCCGAGTACATGAAGATGAGCAAGGAGCAGCAGGACAAGATCAAGGACATCGGCGGCTTCGTCGGCGGTCATCTGAGGGATGGCCGCCGCAAAACCGGCTACGTCACGGCCCGCCAGCTGCTCACCCTCGACCTGGACTTCCCTCCGGCCGAGTTCTGGGACAACATCATCGACAACCTGGAGATCGACAGCGCCCTGGCGGTCTACTCCACACATAAGCACACCAAGGCGAAGCCCCGCTACCGTCTGATCATGCCTCTTGACAGAGAGGTCACGCCGGACGAGTACGAGGCCATCGCCCGCAAGATCGCCGAGAAGATCGGCATCGACTACTTCGACGACTCCACCTTCCAGCCGACCCGTCTGATGTACTGGCCGAGCCATAGTGTGGACGTCGAGCCCTTCTTCCAATACTACGACGCCCCCTTCCTGGCGGCTGACTCCATCCTGGCAGAGTACCCGGACTGGACCGACACCAGCTACTGGCCGGAGTCCTCGCGCATGGCCGGGATCCGGAAGCGCCAGGCAGACAAACAAGGCGATCCACTGGCCAAGAAGGGCGTCGTCGGTATCTTCTGCCGCACATATAGCATCACCCAGGCCATCGCCAAGTTCCTGCCGGACGTCTACATCCAAACGGCCAAAGAGGACCGCTACACCTACGCAGCCGGCTCAACTGCTGCCGGCCTTGTTGTCTATGATGGCGACGTCTTCGCCTATTCCAACCATAGCACCGACCCGGCCGGCGGCCAGCTCTGCAACGCCTTCGACCTGGTCCGCCTCCACAAGTTCGGACATCTGGACGATGGTCACGAGGACAAGAGCGGCAAGGACGCCCCGAGCTACAAGGCCATGGCCGACGTGGCCAGAGATGACGAGGGCTGCAAACGAACAGCCGCGAGCGAGCAAGCAGCGAACGCTCGCCAAGAGTTCGCTCAGCTGGAGGAGGCCCCGGAGGACTGGGCCCTTCTGCTGGAGCGCAACGCCAAGATGGAGGTCTGCCCGACTCTCGTCAACGCCGTGCTGATCGTGCAGCACGATGAGGGCCTCCAGAACATCGCCTACAACGATCTGAAGCAAGCCATCGAAAAGACCGGACCGCTGCCGTGGCGAAATGACGGCGGCACCTGGAGAGATGCCGACGACGCGCAGCTCCTGGCATACATGAACAGAGTCTACCAGTCCCGCTTCACCAACTCAGCCGTCATCACGGCACTGACCAAAGTGGCCGACGACCGGCACTTCAACCCCCTGCGGGAATACATCCAGGCGCTGCCTGAGTGGGACGGCGTGTCCAGAGTGGACACGCTACTGATCGACTATCTGGGCGCCGAGGACTCCACCTACACCCGAGCTGTGACTCGCAAGACCCTCGTCGGAGCCGTCCAGCGTGTACTGCAGCCTGGCTGCAAATTTGACACCATGCTCGTGCTCGATGGCCCTCCGGGCATCGGCAAGAGCACCCTGCTCCGGAAGCTGGGCGGCGAATGGTTTGACGACTCCCTCAGCCTGGCCGACACCAGGGACAAGACCGCAGCCGAGAAGCTCCAGGGCAAGTGGATCATGGAGATCGGCGAGATGCAGGGCACCCGCAAGGCCGACATCGACATCGTCAAGGGCTTCCTGAGCCGCCAGGACGACGCCTACCGTGCAGCCTACGGCCGCGTGGTGCAGAGCCACCCGAGGACCTGCATCATCTGCGGCACTACCAACAGCACCGACGGCTTCCTGAGAGATACCACCGGCAACCGACGCTTCTGGCCCGTTCCCGTGAAGAAGGGCCGCCTCAGCGTCTGGGAGATGACCGAGGAAACCCGCGCCCAGATCTGGGCCGAGGCCATGATCTTCGTGGCCGAGGGCGAGACGACCTACCTGGACTACGAGCTGGAACGCGAGGCCGCGAGGATGCAGCTGAACGCGCTGGAGTTCGACGAGCGCGAGGGCGAAGTGGCCGAGTATCTGGACACCTTGCTGCCGGCAGACTGGTACAGCTGGGATCTGAGCCAGCGCGTGGACTACTTCCAGCAGCGCGACGTCCTGAGCCCGACCATCGAGGGCACGATGCAGCGCACGCGAGTCAGCACCAAGGAGATCTACTGCGAGTGTCTGGGGCTCCCGTGGGCCCGTTTTACGCGGCAGGACGGCGACCGGATCAAGACCATGCTGCTGAGGATCGGCGGCTGGAAAAGCGGCAGCAAGCTGGAAAAGGTGCCAGGCTATGGCCCGCAGCGTTGTTACCACCGAAGCACGGGTAACGATTAAGTTGTTACCCGTGCACGGTCGGAGGCTCACGAGGTAACAACTGCTTGTTTTCAAGTTGTTGTTACCGCCAAAACCCCCGAATTTTTAGGCAAGGTAACAAGGTAACAAAGAAACCCCTAATATTTTAATTATTTGAATATAGACAACGAAAACCGCGCTCGAGAGCGCCCGCACGGACATATACGCGCGAGAGTGAATAGTTGTTACGGAGGATCCAAAGATGGAAAAACGAGAACGAGACATAGAGAGCGGCCTGCGGAAGCAGGTCGAGAGAATGGGTGGCAAGTTTATGAAGTTCACAAGCCCCGGGAATGACGGCGTGCCCGACCGGATCGCTATCCTACCGGGTGGCCGGGTATGGTTTGTAGAGCTGAAGCGCGAAGGCGAAAGGCCCACAACCGTCCAGAAGTGGCAGCTGGAGCAGCTACGAAAGATGGGCTGCAACGTGGCGCTGATCACCGGCAAGCAGGAGGCCATCGACTGGTGCATGGCCCGATGGGCTGACAAAGAGCATCTGGAGCATGAGGCGGAGGAGTACGCCGAGGAGATGGCACGGATCGAGGCAGAGGAAGCAGAAGCCAGAGCCGCCAGGGAATGAGGTGATCGACTGATGAAGTACATCCCCCACATCAACGGCGACAAAAGAGACAACAGACCCGAAAACCTTCGCGTATTCAGCAGCCAAGCCGAGCACGCCAGGTGGCACAAAGAAAACGACAAGGAGGTGATGCCCGATGAAGTTCATCCCACACGAATATCAGCAAAAGGCGATAGATAGGATTGTCAGCAATAAGCGCTTCGGTTTATTCCTGGAGATGGGCCTCGGTTAGCAAGACCGTCATCACCATGACCGCCATCGACATCCTGATCAACGAGATGTTCGAGGTGGATCGCGTCCTGGTCATCGCGCCGAAGCGAGTGGCCGAGGACACCTGGACACGAGAGCACGCCAAGTGGGACCACCTCCGTCACCTTCGCGTCAGCAAGGTGCTGGGATCACCGGAGCAGCGGCGCCGGGCGCTGACCACGGACGCCGACATCTACGTCATCGGCCGCGACAACGTGGTCTGGCTGGTGGATCTCTACCAGAAGCTGAAGACCGGCTGGCCCTTCGACATGATCGTGATCGACGAGCTCTCCAGCTTCAAAAACCCCCAGGCCAAACGCTTCCGGGCTCTCCGGAAGGTCATGCCGAGGGTGAGCAGGGTCGTCGGTCTGACCGGCACTCCTTCGGCCAACGGTCTCATGGACCTCTGGGCTGAGATCTACCTGCTGGACCGTGGCGAACGCCTGGGCCAGACGCTGGGCGCCTACCGCGAGAAATACTTCCGGCCGGGAGCCCGGAACGGTTACATCGTCTTCAAGTGGGAGCCCCTTCGGGGAGCCAGGGAGAAGATCGAGGCCGCCATCAGCGACATCTGCATCAGCATGAGCGCGGCCGACTACCTGAAGCTGCCGAAGCGGATCGACAACCGGATCCCGGTCAAGCTGAGCCCCCAGGAGATGAAGCAGTACAAGACCATGGAGGCCGAGCAGTTGCTTCACATCGACGACGAGGACGTGGTCGCCCTGAACGCGGCCGCCGTGATGACCAAGCTCCTACAGATTGCCAACGGCAGCGTCTACTCCCACGAGGGCAATGTCGTCCGGCTGCATAATGCAAAGCTGGAGGCGCTGCTGGAGATTATCGACACCACCGACAGCCCTGTCCTGGTATTTTACAGCTACAAGCACGACCTGGACGCTATCCGGGCAGCGATCCCCGAGGCCCGGACTTTGGACGGCCCGGAGGACATCGCAGAGTGGAACGCTGGCGAGGTCCAGGTGCTCCTGGCGCATCCGGCCAGTGTGGGCTACGGCCTCAATCTCCAGGAGGGCGGCCATGTGATCGTGTGGTACGGCCTCACCTGGAGCCTGGAACTCTACCAGCAGGCCAACGCCCGCCTCTATCGGCAGGGCCAGGAGAAGCCGGTGATCATCCACCACCTGATCGCAGAGGGCACCGTGGACGAGCAGGTCATGGATGCCCTGGAGGCAAAGGACACCAGTCAGGCGGCCCTGATGGCAGCACTGAAAGAAAGGAGAAATAAATGAGCGACCCGAGGAGAAACGCGGAGGGCTATCTCGATGTGACAGCCTATCCCGGCACCAAAAACGTCATACAAGAAGAAAACGAGGCCGAGCGAAAGAACAAGGACCTGATCCACACCTTCCGCCTTTTGGCTGACATGGCCGGCTTTGAAATAGTCGGCCGCATCACGATAAAACACAAAAAGACAGGGAGGATTTTCAGATGATCGGATATTTAAGCGGTCCCATTACGGGCCATAAAGACTATCGGCGTCAGTTTGCGAAGGCTGCCGCCGCGCTGAAGGAGATGGGCTACGATGTCATTAACCCTGCGGCGATTGATGACGCCATTCCCGTCGAGTGCATGAGCTACGAGGAAATCATGCGGATCGACCTGGAGCTCCTGTCCACTGCTGACTACCTGGTGCAGCTTCCCGGCTGGGAGCGATCCATCGGCGCCAGTCGCGAGCTGGGCTTCGCCCTGGGCACCGACAAGATCATCGTCAGCCTGGAGCAGCTTCTCACGAAGGAGGTGACGCTGTCATGACTTTAGACGAGACCTATGACTTCCTGATGCAGATCCGCCGCAAGGAGATCATCATCAGACGGAAAGAGACCCAGCGGGACGAGCTGAGGGCCTGCCTGCTGCCTGGCGCCATCCGCTATGACCGCGACAGGGTCCAGAGCACTCCGACCGATAAGATGGCCGACGTCATCGTCAGAGTGGACGAGCTGGACCGAGAGATCGAGCAGCTCCGGCGTGAGAAGGCCTCCCTGGTCATCGAGATCAGCGACGCCATTGAGACGCTGGAGGACGACTACGAGAGAACCGTGCTGACCGAGTTCTACATAGCACGGGCACCGATGACCGAGGTGGCTGACGCCATCAACTACAGCGTCCGCAGGGCGTATCATTTCAGGAAGATGGGCGTCACCCATCTGGGGGAGGTTTTAGGATGATCAAACTGTTAAAAGGCAACTGTCTCGACCTTCTGCGGCAGCTGGAGCCCGGCTGCGCGGATCTCGTTCTGATAGATCCGCCATATTCCAGCGGCGGCCTGTTCGCCGGCGACCGCAAACAGGACACCTGCGTCAAGTACACCGACGCCGACTTCAACGGCGCGGCACGTTTCCCCAGCTTCTCCGGCGACAACATGGATCAGCACAGCTTCATCCAGTTTATGACCCACGTCAGCATGGAGCTCAGAGAGTTGACCAAGGAAGGCGGCACCATCGCCGCCTTCATCGACTGGCGAAACCTTCCGGCCATGACGGACGCGATCCAGATGGCCGGCTGGGTATGGCGTGGGGTCATTGTCTGGGACAAGGGCATCAGCCGAAACATCCCCGGCCGCTTTCGTAACGACTGCGAGTACATCGTCTGGGGCACCAACGGCCGGAAAGAGGTGGACTGGAAGGCAGCCAAGGGCGTCAAGGCTATGCCGGGCATCTACCACATCAACGGCGTCAACACCAAGCAGAAGCACCACCAGACGGAGAAGCCCGTGGAGCTCCTGAAGGCCCTGATCCAGATCTGTCCAAGGGGGGGACCGTGGTGGACTGCTTCATGGGATCCGGCAGCACGGGCGTCGCTTGCGTCCAGGAGGGCCGGAACTTCATCGGCATCGAGCTGGGCGACCAATACTTCGACACGGCCACCAAGCGCATCCAGGAGGCCGAGGACGAACTACTGAACGACTTTTAGAAAGTCGGCGAACATTGCAAACCAGAACGTGTTATACTGGTAAAGTGGACGAATGAGAGCAGGACCGGAAGGGCCTGCTCTTTTCCGTTTATCGAAACGACGAATAGGAGGCGGCGAGACCATGCCAAAAGCAAGGAACTCGAAAGTGGACGAGGCCCTTGCATTGTATCGGCAGGGCCTTAAACTCATAGAAATCTCCCGGAAGCTGGACATCCCGGAGGGGACTGTCCGCCGATGGAAATGCACCTACAAATGGGACGCCCCCGAAGAAACCGAGCGCTCGCAACCTAAAAAACCGAACGCTCGCAAACGAGGAGGGCAGCCTGGCAACAAGAACGCCACCGGGCCACCCGGTAACAAGAACGCCGAGAAGTTCGGCTTCCTGTCCAAGTATCTCCCAGAGGAGACACTGGAACTGCTGCACCTGACAGCGGGCTCCTCCCCTCTGGATCTCCTCTGGACCCAGATCCAGCTGGCCTACGCTGCCATCATCCGGGCCCAGAAGATCGCCTACGTCAAAGACGCTGAAGACAAAACCATCGAGAAGATCGAGGACCGCAGCGGCGCCGAGTCATGGGGCGAGAAATGGGAAGTCCAGCAGGCCTGGGACAAGCAGGCCAACTTTATGAAAGCGCAGGCACGCGCTCAGAGTGAGCTCCGTGGTCTGATTAAGCAATACGACGAGATGCTGCACAAGGACTGGGACGCAGCTACAGAGGAGCAGAAAGCTCGCCTTCATCTGCTGAAGGCTAAGCTGAACGACGGCTCCGATGACGCCGGGAAGGTGGTGATCATCAATGACACGCACGACCCGCATCAGTGACCTGATCATCCCGAAGTTCTGGCCGGCCTTCAATGATCGAGAGCACACGCACAAGATCCTGACCTCTGGGCGAGCCGGCACCAAGTCCTCAGAGGCTGCCATCGAGGTCGTGTATAAGATCGTCAGCGAGGAAGACTGCTCCGCCGTGGTCATCCGGAAGCGCCATAACAAGCTCCGGAAAACGGTCTACAAAGAAATCAAGCGAGCCATCAAGCGCCTGGGGCTGCCGGAGAGCCTGTTCAAGATCACGGTCAGCCCCATGGAAATCACATACAAGCCAAACGGCAACACCATCTACTTCACCGGATCCGACAGCATTGACGACACCAAGGGCATCATCGATGAGAGCAAGCCCATCAAGATCGTGCTGCTGGATGAGGTCAGCGAGTTCTTCACAGACGGCGAAGGCGAGGACGAGCTCCAGAACATCGAGGCGACCTTCATCAGAGGCAACGCCGAAGGCTTCCAGATGCTCTACCTCTACAACCCGCCGAAGAACCCCAACGCCCCCGTGGTGGTCTGGTGCCGGAAGATGGAGAAGCGCCCGGACTGCATCCACGTCCATGTGGACTACCGGGACGTGCCTCCTGAGTGGCTGGGCGCCAAGCTGATCGAGGCGGCTGAGATCCTCCACGAAGTGGATGAGCGCCAGTGGAGATGGCTCTGGCTCGGCCTCAGCATCGGCGTGGACGAGCTTATCTACTATATGTTCGGCGATGCTGCCATCCAGCGCCCGAGCCGCGACCACTACCGGATCATCGGCATCGGCGTGGACTATGGCCAGCAGAACGCCACAACATACCAGGCGGCCGGCCTGAATGAGTACGAGCACAAGCTGGACGGCCTGGCGGAATACTACCACAGCGGCCGGGAGACCGGAACGCAGAAAAGCCCCAGCGAGTACGCCGGGGACTTCGTCAAGTTTTTGAACTTGCTGCATGAGACCTACTCGTGCAGCTATTTTTATACCTTCATCGACCCCTCGGCCCGTGGCCTGATGGAGGAGATCAAGCGGGCCACCAGGGGCATCGGTTACAACGTGCTGATCCGCGACGCCGAGAACGACGTGGCGCTGGGAATCTCTCGAGTGCAGAAGCTCCTGACCTTCAAGATGATGACCGTGTCGCCAGACCAGGAGAACGCCGTCCGGGAGTTCGGTCTCTATGAGTACGACAAGAAAAGCATCGAGAGGGGCCGTGAGGAGCCCGTGAAGCAGGACGACCATGGTATGGACGCCATCCGCTACCTGGTCATGGGAATGTGGTCGAAAATCAAGAACTACCTGCCCGTTAGGGACAAAGAGGAGGAGCCGGAAGGAGCCATAAAATGAACATTTTCGAGTATTTCAAAAAGAAGGGCATCGACACCATCGACAGCTCCTTCTACAGCAAGATCGCCATGTGGGACAGCTGGTACAGGGCGAACGTCAAGCGCTTCCACCAGTACCGTGTCTACCATGGCACCGGGCAGTATGAGCGCTGCCATCGCAAGAGCCTGGGCATGGCGAAGAAGATCTGCGAGGACATCAGCGACCTGCTGCTGAACGAGCGCGTCACCATCACCATCAAGGACGAGACCACGGCCAAGTTCGTCCGCAGCGTTCTCGATGCTGCGAACTTCACCGTGCAGGGCAACGAATACCAGGAGCGCAAGGCTGCCTGTGGCACCGTGGCCTATGTCCCGTATCTGACCAACATGGAAGTGGCCGAAGACGGCAGCGTCCTGAGTGCTGACATCAAGCTGGACTATGTGGTGGCCAAGAACATCTACCCCACAGCCTGGGAGAACTCCAGGATCACCGAGGTCATCTTCGCATTTCCGAAGACCTACAAGCGCAAGAAATACGTCCAGCTCCAACACCATAAGCTGGAGCCCTGGCAGGACAAGGATGGCAACGATCTCGGCTATCAGTACGTCATCGAGAACAGCGTCGTGGAGTGCTCCTCTGGCGCTGGTCGAGATCTGACGCCCGCCGAGTGGAACGCGATCCCGTACTTTGAGGGCCTGGCTGCCAGAGTCGAGACCGGCTCCAATCAGCCCCAGTTCATCATCGACAAGCTGAACATCGCGAACAATGTGGACGAGGACGACACCAACCCGATGGGCGTGGCGCTTTTCGCCAACAGCATCGACGTCCTGGCCAAGATCGACCTGGAGTACGACAGCTACGCCAACGAGTTCACCCTCGGTCGCAAGCGCATCTTCGTGGCGCCTGAGATGCTGACCGACGCCAACGGCTCCCAGGTATTCGACCCCGACGACAGTGTCTTCTATACGCTGCCGGAGGACTACTTCAAGAACACCAAGGAGGCGCTGCACGAGGTCAACATGGAGCTGAGGACCGAGCAGCACGAGCAGGCCATCAACAACGATCTGAGTCTGCTCTCCTTCAAGTGCGGCTTCGGCACCCAATACTACCGCTTCGAGCGTGGCACGGTCGCGACGGCCACTCAGGTCATCAGCGAAAACTCCGATATGTACCGCACGATCCGCAAGCATGAGATCATCCTCCAGGACGTTCTCACCGACCTGATCCGCACGATCATCCGCCTGGGTAAGACTGCCAACGTGTCAGGCCTGGCAGAGAACACCGACATCGTGATCGACTTCGACGACTCCATCATCGAAGACAAGCAGACGGAAAGAGCCGAGGACCGCAAGGACGTCGCCATGGGCGCCATGGGCCTGCCGGAGTACCGCGCGAAATGGTACGGCGAGACGGAGGAAGTCGCAGCCAGTAAGCTGCCTGACCAGTCCGCCGGCGTTCTGATGTGATGGATCAGAGCTACCACGACCTACTGGCTGCCGGCGTCGAGAAGCGCTTCCGGGACCTGGAGATGGCGATCATGGACGACATCATCCGCCGGATCCGGAAGGCCGGCACAATCACCGACTCGGCCGACTGGCAGATCCAGCGCCTCATCATCCTGGGCAACAGCACCCAGGACATTGAGGACCTGATCCGGAAGGCCGTGGACGGAAACGAGGAGGAAGTCCGCCGGCTCTACGCTGAGGTCATCGAGCGGGAATATACCCGCGACCGCAGCCTCTACGAGCAGATCGGCAAGGAGTTCATCCCCTACGAGCAAAACCCCGAGCTCCAGCAGCTGACCGACGCCCTGGTGCATCAGTCCAGCGAGGAGCTCTACAACATCACCAGGAGCACCGGCTTCATGCTGGACAACGGCCACGGCGGGAAAGTCTTCACGCCCCTGGCTGACGTCTACAATGGCTACCTGGACGACGCCATCACCGGCATGGCCAACGGCGCCTACGACTACAACACGCTGGTCCGCCGCATGGTCAGCCAGATGACAGCCTCCGGGCTCCGGACCGACCACCCCTTCAGCGATGGCGGCAGCGACTACGGCGTGGACTACGCCAGCGGCTGGCACAATCGCGTGGACGTGGCCGCCCGCCGTGCTCTGCTCACTGGCTTCGGCCAGCTCACCGGTCACGTCACGGATCTGAACGCCCAGCGGCTGGGGACCGACTACTTCGAGGTCACATGGCACGCCGGAGCTCGTCCGGATCACGCTGCATGGCAGGGCAAGGTCTACACCAAGGAGCAGCTGACAACCAAGTGCGGCCTGGGCACCGGCCCGGGGCTGCTGGGCTGGAACTGCCGCCACACCTACTATCCCTTCATCCCCGGAGTGAGCGAGCGGCTCTACACCGACGAATGGCTGGAGGAGCAGAACGCCAGGGAAAACACTCCGCGCCGCTTCCGTGGCAAGGAGTACACCACCTACGAGGCCACTCAGAAGCAGAGGCAGATGGAAACAGCTATGCGGGCCCGGCGTGAGCAGGTGCAGCTCCTTCGTGCTGGAGGGGCTGACAAGGAAGACATCACCATCGCCCGGTGCAAGTACCAGGCCCAGCTGGAGCAGTACCGCAGCTTCTCGAAGGCGATGGGCCTGGAGGAGCAGACGGAGCGCATCTACACGGGACGTACCACGGGCAGAATTTCACCGAGCCCGCAGGTCTACGCGCAATGGCAGGCCGAGCAGGCAGCCAAAGCGGCCAACCGTGCGAAAGAACGCGCCGAGAAGCAACGCAGAGCGGCCCAGGACGCAGCTCAGAAGGGAGCAAGCACATGATCCGGATAAACGTCAAGGACACCGGGATCACCGTCTCAGGGCACGCACAGCGGCTCCCTGGGGCGTCTCCCGGGCATAACATTATTTGCGCCGGCGTCTCGGCGCTGACCCTCACACTGATCGAGGGGCTGCGCGAGGTGGCGGGCATCGAGATCCAGGAGAGCGTCAGACCGGGCAGCACTGTCATCAGCTGGCCGGATCTGAATGAGATCGGCCGGGCGCTGGTCCGCACTTATGTCCTGGGCCTGGAAGGCATCCGGGACAGCTATGGAGAGATAACGATAATTTGAGCGCCGCGAGGCGCTTTTATTATGAGCAGACGCCGGGCTCTGAGCCGGCGGGAATGTTCACGACACATTACAAAAACGGAGGAATGACCCAATGAAAAAGTATTTTAACCTTCAGCTCTTTGACAACGGCGGCGAGGGCGGCTCTGGCGGAGGTCAGGGCGGAAACGCTGGGGACGGCAACGGCAGCCAGGGAAATGCCGGGAATAATGGAGGCACCGGAGGCTACAGCTTCCAGCAGGCCGAGGAGATCGCCCAGGCTCGTGCAGAACGCGCCGAGAAGGCCGCTCTCAGCTCCTACTTCAAGCAGCAGGGCATGAGCGAGGAGGAAATCAACCAGGCGATCAAGGACTTCAAGGCCAACCGAGAGAAGCAGCGCCCCAATGTGGACGCCATCACGAGAGAGCGCGATGACGCGCTCGCAGAACTGGCTCAGATGAAGAACAGCCAGACTCTCGCCCAGAAGGGCGTCCGCGCCGAGGACACTGACTACGTCATGTTCAAGATCGCGGCCCTGATGAAAGAGGACAGCAAGCTCGACTTCGAGAAGGCCGCCACCAAGTTCCTGAAAGAAAACCCCCGCTTTGCTACCAGCGGCAGCGGGTCCTACCGCGTGAAGACCGGCACGGAAAGTTCCGGTGCGGGCAGCTCTGGGAACCAGAACAGCAACGACTTCATCAACGCTGCCATCCGCAGAAAAGCGGGCCGCAACTAACAAAATTATGGAGGAATAACCACATGAAAAAGTATTTTAATCTTCAGCTTTTTGAGACCGACGCCCAGATCATTGACAGATCTGGCGCCGAGTCTCTGATCCCCGAGGACCGTGCTGCGGAAATCATCCAGGGCGCCATCGCTCAGTCCGCTGTCCTCTCCATGGGCCGCCGTCTGGCCAATATGACTGCAGCCCAGACCCGTCTCCCTGTTCTGGATGCTCTGCCTATCGCCTACTTCGTGAACGGCGACACCGGACAGAAGAAGACCACCAGACAGGCATGGGACAAGAAGACCATCATCGCCGAGGAGATCGCGGTCATCGTTCCCATCCCCGAGGCAGTTCTGGACGACGCTGACTACGACATCTGGGGCGAGGTCCGTCCTCGTATCCAGGAGGCTTTTGGCCAGGTCATCGACGCCGCCATCCTGTTCGGCACTGACAAGCCTGCAACCTGGCGTGAGGGTCTGGTGCCTTCCGCTACTACTGCCGGCGCAGTGAAGCAGATCTCTGCTGATCTCTACACTGACCTGCTCGGCGAGGGCGGCATCATCTCCAAGGTGGAGGAGTCCGGCTACTTCGTGTCCGGCCATGTGGCCGACATCGGTATGCGTGCTAAGCTGCGCGGCCTGAAGGATGGCAACGAGCGTCCTCTGTTCCTGAACTCCATGCAGCAGGCTGGCAACTATACCCTGGACGGCTCCGCCATCCAGTTCCCTCGCAATGGCGCCTTCGACAAGACCAAGGCCCACATGATCTCCGGCGACTTCTCTCAGCTGGTGTACTCCATCCGCCAGGACATCACCTTCAAGCTGTTCACTGAGGGCGTCGTGCAGAACACTGACGGCACCATCGCCTACAACCTGATGCAGAACGACATGGTGGCCCTCCGTGCTGTCATGCGTCTGGGCTGGGAGATCCCGAACCCTGTCAACGCCATGGCCAAGGAAAAGGCGAAGCGCTTCCCGTTCGCCGTGCTGACCCCCACCAACGTCTAAGTAAAGGAGGTGCAGCCTGATGTACGTCTCCTATGATTTTTACAAGCAGACCTTCGGGGACACGATCCCCGAGGCTGACTTCTCCAAAGTCGAGGCCAAGGCGGAGGCGGTCATCGGCTACCTGACCTATATCAACGGGGACATCTTCGCCAAAGAGGACAACCGCGTGAAGCTCGCGGTCTGCGCTGCGGCGGAGGTCGTCCATTATCACAACAACCAGGCCAGCGCAAACGGCAACCAGGCTGCAGGTGTGAAAAGCGAAACCAACGACGGCTACTCCGTGACCTACATCACAGAGGGCCAGGACGGCCAGACCGCTGAGGAGCTGCTCCGCAAGAAGATCCTCGAAGCGGCCCGCGTCTACCTGCTGCCGACCGGATGGCTGAGCCGATCCCTGAAGGGAGGCTGCCGCCATGTATGTGCAGACTGCGATAACAGTCTTTAATAAACGCCTGGGCGCTGATCGGCGCGAGGTCTACTTCCCGACCTGCATCCGCAGCGCGTCCTTCCTGGAGAACAAGAGCTCCGGCCACTCTACGGACGGAGCTCACTCCCAGAGCCTCGCCTACAAGTTGAGGATCCCGCTGGGAGCGAAGGTCCAGGACGGCCGGAGCTATGTCCCGGCGGATAAGTTCCGCCAGCTGGACGAGGATGCAGCTGCCAAGGCGTGGACGCTCCAGACCGGCGACTATGTGCTGCCTATGGCGACCGAGCTGATGGCTCCGGTCGATCAGAAGCAGATGGAGGCGCTCGGCCATCTGATCTACGTCAAGGAGTACGCGGACAACACCATCAGAGGCTCGGCCGCCGTGAAGCACTGGCGGATCGGAGGCGAATAATGGCGTTTAAGCCCATCACCAACCCCAGGGGCGCCATCATCCGGGGAAAGAACGGCAAGACCGAGCTGATCTGGAACGCCGGCTGCGCCCCGAGAATGAACGAAATGCTCAGCAAGAAGCAGGAGATCATCGACAGTGAAGTGCTCAGGCTCTGCGCTCCGATGGTTCCTAAACGCACCGGCGCCCTGGAGCGATCCGGCACACTGGGCACTGTCATCGGCTCCGGCGAGGTGCAGTATATCGCACCATACGCCCGCCGGCAGTATTACAACACCAGCCAGACCCGCAGCTACGACTCCAGGCGTGGCGGTATGTGGTTTGAGCGAATGAAAACCGCACACAGGACGCAGATCCTGAAGCTGGTCAACAAGTAAAGGAGGTCCGAAATGGTCAAGTCAATCATCGAGGGCGTCGCTGACTTCTTCAAGGACTGCCCTCTCCTCAATGCCGGAGTGTTCCGTGTGGACGCCCTGGGAGACGAGCCGCAGGAGTACACCATCGAGACGGGGATCTTCAACCCGATCATCGAGACATACATTGACGGCAGCTCTGACCGGCGCTACCAGTTCAACTTCGGCAGCCGGGAGTATTACAGCATGGACCGGCTCCAGAACATCGCCAACAGCACCTTCTACGAGGACTTCGCCAACTGGGTCGAAGCTCAGGAAGCTGCCGGCAATTTTCCGGAGCTGCCGGAAGGTATGCACCCGGAACAGCTCAGCGTGCTCTCGTCTGGCTATATGTTCGACGAGTCCATGAGGAATGCACGCTACCAGATCCAGTTAGAACTCATCTATCATAAGGAGGCATAAGCACATGAAAAAGATCAACCTTCAGCTCTTTGACGAGAGTCGTGCTGCCCTGCTCCGCAATGCCATCGCGGACTATGCCGAGATCGACGGCACCTACGAGCTCATGGGCACCGGCTTCACCACTCTGGACGAGAGCCCCAACGCACAGACCGACAGCGAAACCTACATCAACGAGAGTACCGCGTCCACCGACATCACCGGCTACGAGACGGAGTTCTCCTATGAGTCCCGTCTGATCCCTTCCCAGAAGGCGATCTACAAGCTCTGGAAGATGGGCCGCGACCATGCGACCGGCACTGACGCCCAGCTGAAGTACGTCCGCGTCGAACTGTTCAACCCCATCGGCGAAGCTACTGAGGCCGCTGCCGAGTTCACCGCCCGCCTGTTCACTGTGGCCAATGAGGTCAGCGACAACTCCGGAGCAGGCGGCGAGAAGATCAGCGTCTCCGGCACGCTTCACGCGGTCGGCGATCCTATCCAGGGCAAGTTTGACACCGTGAGCAAGAAGTTCACGGCGGGCACTTTCGCCGGTAAGTACGACACCCCCGTCGCGTAAACAAGTAAACACTGGCTCCGTACTACTGGCCCAGCGAGGGCAGTGAGCGACCAGGCGCCAGCAGGCGCAACGGTGCAGCCTGCTGGCGCTCTTTTTATAGCACCGACCAGAGGAGGACAACAGAATAATGGAATTGATTATTAACGACGTGAAACTCGAAGGCGATCTGATGGACGCGGACTTCATGGAGAAGTTCGAGCAGTCCATGATCAAAATGCGCGACACGGCTCAGGCCAAAAAGCGCGAGAACTTCCCGACCGCTGCGGCCAACTACCGCGCCCAGTGTGAGGTGGTCAATGTGTGCTTTGACGAGATTTTCGGCGCTGGGACGTCCGACAGGCTCTTCCACGGCAAGATGAACGTCATGGAGCACCTGAAGGCCATCGAGAAGGTCAGCGAGTGGGCTGCCAGTGAGCGGAAGACGCTCAACGACTTCACCAACCGCTACACCCAGCGCCAGCAGGCTGCCACCCGGCAGATGCAGACCGCGCAGTTCGTCTCCCAGCAGCACGGTCACGGCAAGGGTAAAAGACACTGAACCTTCTGATCGACGGCCTGCCTGAGGAGGTCGAGATCGCGGGCCAGCTGGTCCCGATCACCACGGACTTCCGCACGGGGATCCTGTTCGAGGAAGTCCTGCAAGACGGCCAGCTCGATGACCTGGAGAAACTCAGGACCGCGCTGGATCTCTACTTCCCGGGCGTCGTCTTCGATGGCGACGCGCTCGACGAGGCGATCAGCAAAATGATCTGGTTTTATCGCTGCGGCACGGATCCCGCTGAGACGACGGAAGAAGACGCCACGGACAGCAGCGACAAGGATCCACCTTTTTCCTACGAGTACGACGCCGACTATATTTACTCCGCGTTTATGCAGGCCTACGGCCTGGATCTGGCGCGGCATCCCCTCCACTGGTGGCAGTTTCGAGCGCTTTTTCGATCGCTCCCTGAAGAGACTCAGCTGGTCAAAATCATCGGCTACCGCACGATGAAGATCCCGGCCAAGGCGTCCAAGGAGCAACGGCAGCATTATGAGCACCTGAAGCGCGTCTATGCGCTCCCTCAGTCGGCTGACCGGCAGCAGCTTGAAAGTGACCTGAACTCTCTACTCATGAACGGCGGCAACCCTGCCGTCCTTTTGACAGGAGGAGAAGGTCATGGCATCAGACGGGACTCTGAAATTTGATACAAGCCTGGACACTGGCGGCCTACAGTCCGGCATGGGCAAGGTCGCGAGCGTCGCTCAGCAAGCGCTGGGCGTATTCACCGGCCAGATGATGACCAGAGCAGTTGATGCTCTGGCCAATCTCGGCAAGTCAGCTCTCGACAGTGTGGGGCAACTGGAGCAGAACGTCGGAGGCGTGGAGACGCTCTTCGGCGATGCAGCTGACGCGGTCATCGCGTCGGCAGATCGGGCCTACCAGACGGCGGGCATGTCTGCCAATGACTACATGAGCACGGTCACGAGCTTCTCGGCGTCCCTGCTCCAGTCCCTCGGCGGAAATACCGAGGAAGCGGCCAAAGTGGCCGACATGGCCATCATCGACATGGCCGACAACGCGAACAAGATGGGCACGTCCATGGATATGATCCAGAACGCGTACCAGGGCTTCGCAAAACAGAACTACACCATGCTGGACAACCTGAAGCTGGGCTACGGCGGCACTAAGACCGAGATGGAGCGCCTCCTGGCTGATGCTGAAAAGCTGACCGGCGTCAAGTATGACATCAACAACCTGAACGACGTCTACCAGGCGATCCACGCGGTTCAGGAGGAAATGGGGATCACCGGCACCACGGCCAAAGAGGCCGCGAGTACGCTGGAGGGCTCCATGGCTTCGGCCAAGGCTGCCTGGGACAACTTCATGAACGGATCCGGCGACGCGGACCAGCTGGCGGACGCCTTCGCCACGGCAGCGGACAATATCGTCAAGAACCTCGCCGAGATCATTCCGCGCTTCGCTGAGACGCTTCCAGCGCTCGGCGGCGCTATTATTGCACAGATTCCGGGTCTGGTGGCTGCCATCGTTCCGGCCGTGCTCTCAGCAGGCCAGAGCGTCCTGAAGCAGCTCCAGGACGCGGTCCTGGACTTCGACTTCGCCGGAACAGCTGACAAGGTCGTCCGGATGATCACGGGCTTCATCGAAGGCGACGGACTGGGCTCTCTCCTGGACACTCTTGTCACAATTTTCACCGGCATCGTGAATGGCATCAGCTCCATGCTGCCGTCGCTTCTGCCTGCGCTGATCGAGCTGATCAGCTACGTTGTGACCTCACTCCTGGACCAACTGCCCGCAATCCTCGACTGCGCGCTGGAGCTGATCCTCGGTCTGGCTCAGGGCATCCTTGCGGCGCTTCCCGTACTGATCGAAGCACTGCCGGAGGTCATCAGCTCCATCGTGGAGTTCCTGATCTCGGCCGTCCCGCAAATCATTGACGCCGGCATCGAGCTCCTGATGGCACTGGTGGACGCCCTGCCTGTCATCATCGACGCGCTGGTGGACGCTCTGCCTCAGATCATCAGGGCCACCGTGACGGCTCTGATCGCCGCAGCACCCCAGATCGCGAAGGCTGGCATCAAGCTCCTGGGGGCCCTGATCGAGGCCATCCCAGTCATCGTGGTCGAGCTGGCGGAGGCCGTGCCGGACATCGTCGCGGCCATCATTGACGTGCTGGCCGAGCTTCCCGGTCTGATCGGTGAAGTCTTCGCCGAGATCGTGACGGACCTCGTCGAGTGGGGCCAGCAGATGCTCAGCAATGCCTCCATGGCCATGAGCAATATGCTCAGCCAGGTCAACAGCATCATCCAGGAACTCCCTGGCAAGATCTGGACGCACCTGGTCAATGCGGTGAACAAGGTCATCGCCTGGGGCCAGCAGATGGTCTCCAACGCTTCGACCGCAGCAAGCAATATGCTCAGCAAGGTCAGCGGCATCATCCAGGAGCTACCCGGAAAGATCTGGACGCACCTGGTCAACACCGTCAATAAAGTGGTGGCCTGGGGCCAGCAGATGGTCTCCAACGCTTCGACCGCAGCGAGCAATATGCTCAGCAAGGTCTCCAGCACGCTCCAGCAGCTCCCGGGCAAGGTCTGGGACTATCTGAGCCAGGCGGCCCAGAAGGTCGTCACCTGGGGCACACAGCTGGCCCAGAAGGGCGCCGCAGCGGCGACCCAGCTGTTCAACTCCATCGTCAACGGGCTCAGCAGCCTGCCGAGCAAGATGGCGGAGATCGGCAGCAACATCGTCAGCGGCATCTGGAACGGCATCAGCTCTGGCTGGAATTGGCTGACGAACAAGGTCAGCAACCTGGCCAACAGTCTGCTGGACGCTGCGAAAGACGCCCTCGGCATCAACTCCCCGTCCAAAGAGTTCGCGGACAAGGTCGGCCGCTGGATCATGCCCGGCGTGGGCAAGGGCCTGGACAAGTCCATGCCGGCAACGCTGAAGGACATGAAGGCCAAGGCCGGCGAGCTCGTCAGTGCCATGCGGGCCGAGATGTCGGCAAGCGTCGGCCAGCTCTCCGTCGGAGCTTCGCACGCTGCGGGGCTGAGAATGGCGGGCGCCGGCACTACCGTCTACAATGACAATCGCATGGAGCAGAGCAACACCTACAACGTGCCCGTGGCTACTCCTTCCGAGGTGGCCAAGAAGCAGCGCGAGGCTCTGCGTAACATGGTCGGAGGTGTGAAATGACAGTAAACACATTAACCATCGAGCTGACCTGCAACGGCAAGACCCTCAAAATGGGACCAGGCCAGGACATTGACATCACTGCCGTGTCCGGCCTGGAGGCCTCTGAGGTGGAGATCAGCACATCAGACAACGCCCTGGTGGACGGGGCGTCTGTCGATGGCAAGAAGATCAAACCAAGGCCGATCCACATCGAGGCCAGCTTCAGAAGCAGCAAGAACAACCCGGAAAACCGGGCCAAAGTAATCAAGTTTTTCAACCCGAAGTACACCGGCAAGGCGCTCATCACCAACATGGGCGTCAGCCGCAACATCGAGTACGAGCTGGAGGGCTGGACCTTCGCAGCATCGAAGAACATGGACAGCAAGCTGAAGATCCTGGTGGATCTGATCTGTCCGGACCCGTATATGCTCAATGTGGACAACTTCGGCAAGAACATGGCGAACATCACGCCGCTGTTCTCTTTCCCCTGGATCTCCCTCCGCAAGAGGATGGAGACGGGCAAGCTGGACTACAAGCCGGAATCCCGTGGCCTTCTCCTGGGTGGCAACACCGCCGGCTACAGAACGCTGAAGAAGGAGGTCGTGCTGAGCAACGACGGAGACGTCCCGACCGGTGTCCAGATCCAGTTCATCGCGACCAGGGGCACCGTGGTCAACCCTAAGATCACGAACACCGGCACGGGCCAGTTCATGCGCGTGAGTGTCACGATGCAGACCGGCGACGTACTTCTCATCGACACCAACGACAGGCACCAGGTCATCACTCTGAACGGCGTCAACTACTACCAGCGCATCGACCGCCGGAGTGAGCCCTTCAAGCTGGAAGTGGGCGACAACTATCTGGAGTATGACGCGGATGGGAACTACACCAACCTGGACGTCAATCTGTTCTACACTCCGAAGTATCTGGGGGTGTAGCGTATGAATTTGATCATCCTCGACCAGAACTTCGACACGCTGGGCGTCGTCAGCGTGTTCAATACGCTCATCTGGGACCGGCGGTACTACGCCTCCGGCCTGTTCGAGCTGCACACTCCCGCCGAGTTTTTCGCGCTGATGAACACCGGCCGCTATCTCTACCGGAACGACCGGGACGAACTGGGCGTGATCCGCGAGGTCAACTTCGCGAGAGACGCCAAAGGCACCCGGACAGCCTACTGCAAGGGCTACTTCTCTGAGGAACTCCTGAACGGCCGCGTGCTCAACACGCAGATCAGCCTCACCGGCACGCCGGAGGTCATCGGCCGGAGGATGGTGGACCGCTACGTGATCAACCCGACCGATGCCGGCCGGAAGATCTCCCAGGTCAAACTGGGCGAGCTGAAGGGCATCGGCGCGAGTGTCACGGTTACGGCTACCGGCGACAACCTGGGTGACAAGCTCTATGAAATCGAGAAGACCCAGGAGCTCAGCCACCGGCTGCGCTACGACTACCTGAACAACGACCTCATCTTCGAGGTGTGGAAAGGCAAGGACAGAACGGACGACCAGACTGAGAACAGCTGGGCCATCTTCTCGGACAGCTTCTACAACGTCAAGAACGCCGTCTACGACCGGGATGAGTCCGAGTATAAGAACTTCGCCTACGTCGCCGGCGAGGGAGAAGGCTCCGCCCGTGTCATCGTGGAGGTGGATCTCCGCAGCAGTGCGGACGAGGAGCGCCGGGAGCTCTACGTGGACGCCCGGGATCTCCAGAGCACCTACCAGGACGACGCCGGCGACGAGCACACTTACACGGCCGACCAGTACAGGGCGCTGCTTCGTCAGCGTGGTCTGGAGAAGCTGGCCGAGTACCAGAAGATCGAGACCGTCAACGGCGACGTGGATCCCAACGCCAACCTGACCTACGGCGTGGACTTCGACCTGGGCGACCTCTGCACCTACCGCTACGCAGACGTCGGCATCGAGACCACCAAGCGGATCACCGAGATCCAGGAGGTCTACGAGGGCAGCAAGCAGACCCTCTCCGTCGTCTTCGGCAATGACCAGATGACCAGCATCACGAAAATCATCCAAAGGGAGGTATTTTAACATGGCCATGAGATACGGCTATTTTGACTCGGAGATCACCGGCGTGGACTCCGAGGGTATGCCTATTTTTGACAGAGCAGAGACGTCGGAACTGTTCCGCCTGCTCTTTTCCAAACTGCTGACCAATGGCGTGCTGGCCAAGCCTGCCGACTGCTTCAAAGTGCTGGCAGGCGACACTGGCCTGAGCGTCACGGTCCGCCCTGGCTTCGGCCTGATCAACGGCGCCTTCGCCTATGATCCCGCCCCTGCCACTTTCCAGCTGGCCGCAGCTCCAACGAGCTACAGCCGCATCGACCGTGTCGTGCTGCGCTGCAACTATCTGGAGCGCCTCTGCGAGATCATCGTGAAGACCGGCACGGCAGCGGCAACGCCCCAGGCTCCAGAGCTCATCCAGCCCGTCAGCGGCGACTACTACGAGCTGGGCCTGGCAAACGTAACGGTCAGCGCCAACCAGACCGTCATCACTCAGAGCTCCATCAGCGACACCCGCCCCAACAGTGCAGTCTGCGGCTACATCACCCAGTTCATCGACAGCATCGACACCGAGGCCTTCTATGACCAGTTCAATGCCTTCTATACTGAGTTTGTGGCCAAGTCCAACGCCAGTTACTCCCAGTTCGAGCAGATGGCCAAGGCAGCCTATGACGGCTTCACAGCTGCCATCGACGAATACATCGAGGCGCTGGAGACCAAGGGCAACACAGATCTGACCGCCGTCACGGAGGCCATGAAAGAGTTCCAGCGCACCAGCCAGAACGCTTTCAACGAGTGGTTTGCCACCGTGCAGGGCCTTCTGGACGAGGACGTCGCCGGCAGGCTCATCAACAAGACGAGCGATCTGGACGAGCGCCTGACCGCTCTGGAATACATGATCATCCACAACGATCTGTTCACTCACGTCGTTGACGATGACGGCAACCCGATCCTGGACGACGATGGCAACGCGATCATCGGCGACTGGAAATATAAAACCGCATAAGGAGGAACATTATGCAGATTGACGTAACAAACGGCAAACGCTTCACAGAGTACGACGCGCTGGCTGCTGTGGCCAGCGGGGAGGACGTTCTCCTGGTACGACTCGCAGACGGCACAGGCGTCAAGAGGATCCCCTTCAACGCCGTCAAGGCCTTCATTAACGGAGACCTGACCACGCTGGAGACTGAGGACAAGACCAGCCTGATCGCTGCCATCAACGAAGTCTTCGGCCTGGCAGGCACCAACGCCGACGACATCAGAGCACTGAAGGCGCTGACAACAATGCTCGGCCAGACTGGGGCATCCAGGGCCAACTCCTTCATCTATGAGCACGACCTCGGCACCAGCTTCACCGCTGAGCAGTCCGCCGACATCCGTGCCGGCAAGTTTGAGAAGGCCCGCACTGGCGGCTACTGGACCATCAACGGCCGCAAATACTGGGCCGCCCATGCTGACTACCGTCTGCACTGCGGCGACACCGAGCTAACCACCCACCATATGCTGGTCATCCCCGACAAGTCCTTCTATAACGGCGTGATGAATGACACTAACGTCACGACCGGCTCCTACTACGGCAGCAAGATGAAGACCCCCGGCCTGGCCAACGCTCTGGCCACTGTCAAGACTGACTTCGGCGCAGACCACATCCTGACTCACAGGATCCTCCTGGCCAACGCTGTCAGCAATGGCGTCAGCTCCGGCTGGGCATGGTACGACAGCCAGATCGACCTGATGAACGAGCACATGGTCTACGGCTCCCACGCATGGGGCGGCGGAGCGCAGAACGGCTACGACGTCGGGACAGACAAGAGCCAGCTGGCTCTGTTCCAGGCACGCCCGGATCTGATCACGAACAGAGAGAACTGGTGGCTGAGAGACGTCCAGTCGGCGACGAATTTCTGCTCTGTCCACGCCTACGGTTTTGCCACCGCCTGGGACGCCTCGACCTCCCTCGGCGTCCGCCCGGCTTTCCTGATCTATTGATCAAAAATCCCGGCCCCTCGTGGGCCGGGTAAATCTAATCAAGGAGATAAGATAGCGTGTCAGACATCCCCAAAAGTAAAAGAGCATATTCCAACCTGGAAGCGCACCACAAGGCGCTGGAGATCCGCAGGAAGATCGCGGTGGAGCTCCTGGCCAGCTTCGCCTACAGCGAGAAAAAGCTGGAGGAAGCCGTCCGGAAACAGACGCAACACATCCAGGACCCTGAGCACAGGGCGGAGGCCGCCCAGGCCATCCGCAACCTGGAGGAAGACTTCGCCTGCTGGTTTATCAAGCGCCACCGCGACCGGGTGGACGACCTCTGCTGCGACATCGCGCAGCATCTCAGAGGCGCCAATACCATCTGGCCGACCTACCGCTTCGAGTATAAGGACAGGCGCGGCGAGCTAAACCAGGCGCTGAAGTGCTGCAACAAGCTCCAGGACGAGCTCCAGTACATCGCCGAGTCGCTGCCGGCAGACAAGAACAAGTATATGGACATCGTGCTGGAAGTCGAGGCCCTGTTCAACATGATCAAGGCACTGCGGCAGTCTGACAACCGTTTCCTGAAGCATCTGAAAGACTAAGAATATAGGGTGTCCTCTGTACGGACCGTCCAGTCGGCGACGAATTTCTGCAATGTCAACAACAACGGTAATGCCAACAACTGGAACGCCTCGAACTCCATCGGCGTCCGCCCGGATTTCACAACTGCACAAAGTCATCGGGCAAGTTCCCGCGTGCAGCAATGGGAAAGGAGAGGCCATCCTTCCAGCGGAAGCTGGTAAATGCTAACCAGGACGCTCCCGGTCACGACCGATGGGGCTATCGCGTGGTTTTTATATGACTGTATATTTTGATGCTAATAACATTTATGACGCCGGGACCAAGGCGATGCAAAGCAGCAAGTTCAAACACGGCACCCAGCTGTTCGAGATGAACCACCTGCTGACCACTGCCCACATCCGGCGGGGCTTTATCACCGGCGACTACAAGCCGGATCCGGGCAACAAGTTCCCGATCAATGAGCGCGGGCATCCGCGCTACATAACCAGTAACACGATGGTGGACAAGACGGTCAACCATCTGCTCTGCGACGAGGTGCTGACGCCGTCCATCAGCAAGTACCTGATCTATGACAACGGCGCCTCACAGAAGGGCAAGGGCGTGGCTTTCCATCGTCGCCGCTTCGAAGCTCGACTGCATCAGTATTTCATGCAAAACGGCACCAACGAGGGATACATCCTCCTGGTGGACTTCTCCGGCTATTATGCCAACATCCCGCACGACAAGTGCCTGGAGGTGCTCCAGACGTTCCTGGAGCGCGAAGTCGAAGATCCGGAGACGCTGGCCATCACTGAGATGCTGCTGCCGCTCATCTTCAAGACCTTCGAGCAGGACGTCTCTCGCTTCACTGACAAGGAGATCGAGGCGATGATGGCCGGAAAAATCGACCCGATGCTGAACTACGGCGTGGATCCAGCGCTCCTGACCGGCGAGAAAATGCTCCGGAAGGGTGTGGACATCGGCTCCCAGCCTTCGCAGAACATCGGCATCGTCTACCCCTACCGGCTGGACAATTATGCCAAGATCGTCAAGGCGGTCAAAGGATACGGCCGTTATACCGATGACTCCTACGCAATCGCCCGGACCCGGGAGGAGCTGCTGGAACTTCTGGACGGTCTGGAAAAGGAGGCGAAAGAGTATGGGCTGATAATTAACCGCAAGAAAACCAGGATCGTGAAATTGTCCTCGGAGTTCCGGCACCTGCAGGTGTGCTACTCCTTAACGGAGACCGGCAGGGTCATCCGGAAGATCAGCCCGAAGAACACCACAAGGGAGCGGCGCAAGCTGAAGGCCTACAAGCGCCTGCTCGATAGCGGCCGCATCGACTACGCGACGGTCGAGAACGCCTTCAAGTCCTGGCTGGGAAGTCACTGGAAGTATATGTCGCATGATCAAGTTTATAACATGAGCAGCCTCTACTATGAGCTGTTCGGAAGGAGACCAAAATGGAAAAAAGGACATGGAAGATTACACTGGCTGATGGCACATCCCTCGACGGCCTCGACCTCAACGGGAATAACTACATCAGCTCCGCCGTCGTCACCGAGGCCACCTTCGCCGGTAAGCTCTCCAGCGTGACCATCGAGGGGCCTGACGGCACCCAAACCTATCAGGACATGAAGCTGGTCCAGATCAGCAAGGTCGGCAAGAGCTACTGGTTTATCCTGGCCGAGAAGACGGTCGAGGAAAAGCAGAAGGAACTCGCCGCAGCTGCTCTGGCCACCAACGCCAACAGCATCACCGACCTTCAGCTCGCTCTGGCTGAGGTCTATGAAATGATTATCGGAGGTAAATAACTATGGCTAAAGTTTACGCAGCCCTCATCAAGAAGGGGCTCAAAACCATCGACGACGTGCCCGAAAATCTGCGCGACGAAGTCCGCGCGCTCCTGGAGGAGTAAGATGATCCGGCGCTTCAGATCCTGGCTCAGAAAGGAGGTGAACAACATGGCAGTCATCTACGTCGCCCTGATCGTCAAGGGCAAGCGTACCTACGACAGCGTCCCTGACCTGATCAAGCCCCAGGTCAAGGAGATGCTGATCGACCTGGAACTGGCAGAGCTCGTCACTGAGTAAAGCCCACAATGCCCCCACGGAGATATTCGTGGGGGCATAATTCTAAGTAAATAAAAAGAAGGAAGGTACACAACATGAAAACTGGAATTTGCACAGCAGTGGGAGTCGCGGGCGGCTTCATCGCCAGCCTTTTCGGAGGCTGGGACGCAGCTCTGACCACGCTCCTGATCTTCATGGGCGTGGACTACGTCACCGGCCTCATCGTTGCCGGCGTGTTTCACAGATCCCAGAAGTCCACAGACGGCGCCCTGGAGAGTCGCGCCGGCTGGAAGGGTCTCTGCCGTAAGGGCACGACTCTCCTGGTGGTGCTGGTGGCCTGCCGCCTCGATCTGGTCACGGGCTCCACATTCATCAGAGACACGGCGATTATCGCCTTCATCGCCAACGAGACGATCAGCATTATCGAGAATGCCGGACTGATGGGAGTGCCTATCCCTGCCGTCGTGGCGAAGGCCATCGACATCCTGAAACAGAAGGCAGAGGGCGACGCTAACACCAACCCCGGCAAGGAGTAAGCCGTGAAGGCGACAGGGTCCTCCACCGAGAGGACCATCTGGAACTACTTCTGCTGCAAAGGTTTCAGCCCGGCCGGTGTGGCCGGGCTGATGGGCAACCTCTACGCCGAGAGCGGGCTCAATCCGATAAACCTCCAGAACACCTACGAGAAGCGCCTGGGCCTCACGGACGCCGAGTACACGGCCGCCGTGGACTCCGGGAGCTACTCCAACTTCGTCCGCGACAGCGCCGGCTACGGCCTCGCGCAGTGGACATACTGGAGCCGCAAGGAGGCCATGCTCAACTACGCCCGGAAGACCGGCGCGTCCATCGGCGACCTGATGATGCAGCTCGACTTCATGTTCCAGGAGCTGAAGGGCCACGTGGCCGTCTTCCAGGTACTCCGGACAGCCCGGACCGTGAAGGAGGCGTCCGACATCGTGCTGACCAAGTACGAGCGCCCGGCCGACATGAGCAACGCCGTCAAGGTAAAGCGGGCCGGCTTCGGCCAGGCATACTACGACGCCTACGCAAACACTACAACAACCCCAGAGAAGGAGGAGATCACCGTGAGCAACAGCCCTCTGGTAACGTACACCAACATCACCATGAACAAGACCAGCCCCCGCAACCACGCCATCGACACCATTACGATTCACTGCATCGTGGGCCAGTGGACGGCGAAGCAGGGCTGCGATTTTTTTGCCACCACTGACCGCGAGTGCAGCGCCAACTACATCGTCGGCAAGGATGGCTCCATCGGCCTGTCCGTCGATGAGGCGGATCGCTCCTGGTGCACTTCCAGCCGTGAGAACGACAACCGCGCCATCACCATCGAAGTCGCCAGCGACACCGAGCACCCCTACGCCGTGACCGATGCAGCCTACGCTGCACTGATCAAGCTGATAGCCGACATTTGCAAGCGCAACGGCATCAAGAAGCTGATCTGGTCCACCAGCAAGGCCGACCGCGTCAACCACGCCAACGGCTGCAACATGACCGTGCACCGCGACTATGCCAACAAGGCCTGCCCGGGCCAGTACCTCTACGACCGCCACGGCGCCATCGCTGCGGCCGTCAATGAGCTCCTGGGCTCTGGCACTACCCAGCCACCCGAGGCGGCTCCGGGGGCCGTCCAGGGCTTCCCTGCGACGCCCTTCACTGTCCGCGTCATTATCCCGGATCTGAACTACCGCAAGGGCCCCGGCATGAGCTACGCGGTCAGAGGCCAGACCGGCAAGGGCGTCTTTACCATCACCGAGGTGCAGGACGGCTGGGGCAAGCTGAAAAGCGGCGCCGGCTGGATCTACCTCGAAAACCCTGACTACTGCACCATCCAGGGCGTCGCAGCGAAGCCGGCCGAGCCGGATCCTGCTGACGTGCTGGCGCAGGAGATCGCCGGCAAGGTGAAGGGCTCCGGCCTGGATCCTGCTGACGTTCTGAACAGGACCAAGAAGATCCTGGGCGTGGCATGATCGCCCTGATCAGCGTGGCGGCTCTCGTATTCCTGGGAGCCTGCTGCGCGGTCACAACAGCCAGCAAATACATGATAGACTAAGAGAGCCCCGGCACCCGCCGGGGCTCTCTCGCTTTATACGGCAATTCTGAGGACGACATAGTCCCGCAGCACGATGACCTTCGGGGTTCGAGTACCGTCGCGCGGGCTCCACCATAAAAGGCAGCCGAAAGGCTGCCTTTTTTATAAATCCCAAAGCGGTTTAAAAATAAAATGTAATTTCTCTTTTGACGTATGGCCTTTGACTTTGACTTCTGCTTTTACTTTTGCCTATGCCTATGCCT